>WNFR01000272.1_pt1 | contig 94079 bp, 68 predicted proteins | sample 5400221 | NCBI WGS metagenome assembly WNFR01 (sample SAMN13153357, study PRJNA577476) | soil metagenome | isolation source: 40 cm soil under Madrone tree | place: USA:California | collected 2016-06-14
CCAGAGCCTCCCGCATTGCCGGGAGCCGTCTGGATCAACCCGCCCATTATGCTGGGCGGCCCGCCGGACTCAGAGCCGGTGCTACACTAAATTCAAATGGTCGGTGTCTCAAAGTCGTTGACACGCGCCGCCAAAGCTGCCGTACAAGGATTTGAGATGTTACTCCGCCTTAGGCCGGACATGGTTGAAGGCTATTTCGGATTAGGTGACTCTTACGGGCAGTTATGTAGTGCTTTTTATACTCGAGATCTTGTCCGTAGAAAACATTACGCCGACTTGGCGATCGGTACGTTGAAACAGGCCATATCCTTGAAACCAGTTTACGTAGAAGCTTACGTTAGCTTAGGCTCCACGTATTGGAATATGGAGCGTGTGGCCGAAGCAATCGAAACCTTTAAGCTGGCAATCAACATCAAACCGGATTACGCTGAGGCGTATTTTCAATTAGGTAATGCTTATTATTATCCTGCATCTAGGCAGCGCTACAAAATTAGCGATGAACAATTAAGGGCTGCTTATAGTGCGGATTTATTTAATGCAATTACTGCGTTTGAACAGGCAATTCAACTTCAAGCTGACACTGCAAAACGTGGTGGCATCTATAATAATCTAAGCGGTGCATACCAATTGTTGGGTCAATATCAGAAAGCGATAGAAGTCTCAAACAAGGCAATTCGCACAACTCAGTCTAGGGATGGGCATCTGCAGCTTTACAATGCTTATGGGAACTCCAATCACCTGGTTGAGGGCGTTGAAGCGTTCAAAGAATTAATTCGCATCAAACCAGACGATGATAACGCTCACTACTATCTAGGATTACTACATCTCGATTTGGGAGATAAGAGACTCGCCTTAGAAGAGTATAAAATACTAAAGAATCTAAGATCGGAATTCTGGGCGAAATCATTGCTTGATAACATATTCAAGTAGACTGAAGCTTAGCGGTCGCAAAGCGCCGACTCGCTTCGCAAGGCTCAACACTTTTGTTAGAAGTGCATATGAGTCGAAAGTAACGACTCAGCTGAAGCTAGGGGCCCATCGAAAAGAGGATGGGTCTGGAGCGCGAAATATTGCCATTCGTGCGATTAGAGATGTTTTAAACTGGGGGTCAGGCTTGCAATTCGTTTGGCGCCGCAAGAATCTCTCACCGCAATAGTCGCGAACTCATCTTCGGCTCCCCTGAACGGCTGCGTCAATGTGAAGCCACTTGAGTGTTGTAAGTTGCGGGCTCACGATGCTGCTCCGGCTTGCGCAGTATTCGCTCAGTGAGCAAGGTCGCCAGGAGGGTTCTTTTCCGCTTCGAGAGCCTTGCGGACGCGCGCGAATTCTTCCTCCAATACCGACAACACCGCGGAGGCTCCGTTGATAGATCCGGCGCGGCCTTGCTCCTCGAGAATCTCGCACAACGCATCCATTCGCGTCGCGCCCAGATGCGCGCTGCTTCCCATGAGCGCGTGAGCCTCGTGCGCAAGCGCTTCGGCGTTCGACTTCGCCACAGCCTCCCTTATTGCCGCCAGCCGATGAGGAGTCTCCTCGATGAACAAGTCAATCAAGTGATTGAAAAAGTCCGAGTCTGTCGTTGACTGAAGCCCGCGCAATTCGGCGATCACGCCTCGGTCGATCACGCTGGCAGGACCCGCCGGAGTGGGCTCAGAAAGGTCCTCACGATGGTCGCTTGCGCTACGATCCGCGGTCCAGCGTTCGATTACCTCGGAGAGCAGCTCTTGCTTGACGGGCTTGCTGATGTAGTCATCCATCCCGGCGGCGAAGCATCGCTCGCGATCACCCTCGAATGCGTTGGCGGTCATCGCGATGATTGTCGTGTGCTTGAGATCTCCCTCGCGCCGCCGTATCTCTGCTGCCGCTTCATAGCCGTCCATCTCCGGCATCTGGCAATCCATCAACACCACATCGTACGGAATTCGCGAAAGCGCATCGAGAGCCTCCAGGCCGTTCGCGACCCCATCCGCCGCGTAGCCCAACCGGTCAAGCTGACGCAGCGCAACTCGTTGATTGACGCTGTTGTCTTCGGCTACCAGTATTCGAAGCTGCTCTCGCCGCTCGTGCGAGACCTTTGGCGGAGGAACCTGCGCAGCACGACGTTGCTGCAGCGGCTCATCGACCAGGTGTTCGCCGGTGAGCGTCGCCAGACAATCGAATAGCTGCGACTGCTTGACCGGCTTTGTGAGACAGAGATCGACGCCCGCCTCTCGAATCGCCGCATCGTCGCGTCGTCCAAGCGACGTCATCATCAGAAGCTGTGTTCCTGCTATCGCGGGATCTGACTTGATTGCCCGCGCCAGCGTCAATCCATCCATCTCGGGCATCTGCATATCCAGAATAGCTATAAGGTAAGGGTCACCGGCGGCGGCTTCGCGGCGAAGGATGGTCAGCGCTTCCGCGCCGCCTTCGGCCGTGCCATTGCGCATCCCCCACGAAGTGACCTGATGATGAACCAGCTTCCGATTTGTCGCGTTGTCGTCGATGATCAGCACGCGCAACCCCTCCAACTGGTGTCCGGGCGCTTCGCGTTGCTCTGTTTGCTCCGGCTGCTTTTCAAACCTGGCGGTGAACCAGAACGTCGAGCCTTTTCCGGGCGCGCTCTCGACTCCTATCTCTCCTCCCAGCAATTCGACAAGCTGCCTTGAAATAGCGAGCCCCAATCCGGTCCCGCCGTACTTCCGCGTAGTCGAGCCGTCAGCTTGCGAGAACACATCGAAGATTCTTCGCTGCGCTTCTTCAGGAATGCCAATGCCGGTATCGGTCACCGCAAAGCGCAGCAGGGCGCCGCCGCCGGAGTCATTCTCTTTGGTCACGCGCACGATGACTTCGCCTTGGCCGGTGAACTTGACCGCGTTGCTCAGCAGATTGACCAGCACCTGGCGAAGCCTGCCGGGATCGCCGCGAAGCTGGGTGGGCACGTCGCTGTAGACCAGCGAGAAGAGTTCTACGCCCTTGGCCTGCGCCGCTTCCGCCAGCAGGTCAACCGCGCCCTCGACCGCGTTTCGCAGATCGAAATCCATCGTCTCAAACGTGAGCTTTCCCGCCTCGATCTTCGAGAAATCAAGGATGTCATTCATGAGTGTAAGCAACGCCTCGGCGCTCGATCTGACGGTCTCGGCGAACTCGCGCTGCTCGGCAGTCAGGTTCGTGTCGAGCAGAAGTCCGCTCATACCGATGATGGCGTTCATCGGCGTGCGGATTTCGTGGCTCATGTTTGCGAGGAACTCGGCTTTCAACCGCGCGGATTCCAGCGCCTCGTCGCGGGCTTGCGCCAGTTCGGCTTCGAAGCGTTTGCGTTCGGTGATGTCGCGGAAGATGCTGCGCGTGGCGACAGGCTTGCCTTCTTTCATGCTGCAGCTCGAGCTTCCTTCAACCGATATCGTTCGTCCGCCTTTAGTGACGAACATCGCCTCGACGTGATCGAGCTTCTCGCCGGACATGACGCGCTCGAACATCTTGATGCAGTGCGCGAGGCTGTCGGGATGAATGATGTCGAACAGCGAGAGCTTGCACACCTCTTCTTCGCTGTAGCCGAGCGCTTCCCGCCACGCGCGATTGACGTAGATGAGCGAGCCATCCGGTCCGGCGCTCTGAATGAGATCGTTGGCGTTCTCGAACAGATCGCGATACCGTTCTTCGCTTTCTTTCAACTGGCGTTCGGCGTGCCTCCGCTCGGCAAACTGGCCGATCTGACTGCCAATGTTCGACATCATCTCGATCAGATCATGGTCGGGCTGCTGGATCGAGCGGCTGAAGAACTCCATCACGCCGAGGACCTCGCCGCCCAGCTTGATTGGGAACCCAAGCGCAGAGTGCAGCCCCTCCTTTTCTGCAACTGGCGCGCGAGGGAAGTTGTCGTCGGTTACGATGTCCGTGACGTCAACGATCCAATGCGGCTGAGCCGTCGACCATACGCGACCAGGCAGACCGACTCCGGGTAAGAAAGTGCTTTGGCGGCTGATTGCTTTGAACTCTTCAATGCCGGCTGACGGCGCCTGCCATTCTTCGACGTAGCGGAGCACGTTCGCAGCACGATCGACTCTCCAAAGAGCGCCGGTCTCCCATCCAAGGCCTTCACAGACGGCTTGCAGTATCTGGGGCACGGCATCGCGGAACACTATCGACTCGGCGAGTATTCGAGTCGTGGTGTGCTGCACGGTCAGACGGCGCTCGGCACGTTTGCGTTCGGTGATGTCGTGCGCGTGGCACAGGACGTAGGACGGCTTTCCCGGCTCATCGTATCGGATGTTGCGGTACTCCCAGGTTCGTTCCTCTCCATCTTTCGTCAGCATCTTGAGCAGACCGCTATCGGTTCCGTTCTGCCTGATGCGCTCGAGATAGTCGGCGAAGAATCTCCGCACAGAGGGAGCGAGGACCTCGGTCATGTTTCGTCCGATGAGCTCAGACGTGCTATACCCGAGCACTCCGGCGGTCGCGGCGTTGACCATTAGAAAGCGGCCTCCCATGTCGTGAGCGCCGATCAACCCCAGAGAGTTGTCGACCAGTTCGCGATAACGCTTCTCGCTGTTGCGCAACGCCTTTTCAGCCTGTTTGCGCGTGGTGATGTCGCTGCCGATTCCGAGGAATCCGGTGATGTTTCCCTCAGCATCGCGCAACGCGGTTACCGACAAGAGCACGGGGAAGCGGCTGCCATCCTTGCGCACGTACGTCCATTCGTTCTCATCCGGGACCCCGGCCCGGGCCTTGGCGACGAACACCTCGAAGCCCGGTTCGATGGTGACTCCAAGCTCCGCGGAGAGTTCCCGTGCGCGGCGTTCGATTTCTTCCGGGTCGTGAAAGATGGCCGGCGTCGTCTTGCCGACGATTTCTTCCGCTGAGTAACGCAGCCATTGCTCGGCCGCGGCGTTGAGCGTGCGGATCACTCCATCGGGTGAGACTGAGATGATTGTGTAGTTGGCGGCGTTGAGAATCGCCTGTTGAAGCTGGCTCGCTTCGCGCAGCTCTGACTCGACTTGACTGGGAGCTTCCTTCATCATCTGACCTACTGTGCGAAAACTGCGCCAATACCCCCAACTTCAGTTGGGGGCACCCCCAACTTCAGTTGGGGGATCTTTCGTTTCTACCTACGGACACCACCGCGGTTCTCCTCTCCGCCGATGTTTAGCTCCTCTCCCGCGGCGCCGCTCGCGCCGCGAGTGGCGCCGCCGGAGAGTAGAGGACCGGACAATCGTGACCATCAACGCGCGTAGGCTGAACTTAACGATCCCCCAACTGAAGTTGGGGGTTTTTCACGCGGTGTCGCTGACCGTGGCTGGTATTCCTACTTTTGACGCGACCTCTCAATTGACGTCGACAATCTCATACATACCTCGGAACAGGCGACGCATTGAAGTCCATCCTACTTCTCAATACCCCAGCGCAATTCCATCCTTGCGCGGGTCGGAGGCGCCCATCAATGTGCCGCTCGCTGGATCGATCATAATTGCCTGCCCGCCGCCCATCGATGCTCCCGCTTGCGAAGCGCGTTGATGGCCCTTCTCGATCAAGCTCTTGATGACCGGTTCAGTCATCGCGTCTTCAAAGATTACGCGTTTCCCGCTCAGGTATCGATATCTTGGAGCTTCAATCGCCTGCTGCAGGTTCATCCCCATGTCGATGAAATTCGTGAGCACCTGCACGTGGCCCTGAGGCTGAATCGCGCCGCCCATCACGCCAAAGGACATGAACAGTTTTCCATCTTTGAACACCATCGAGGGGATGATCGTGTGGAACGGGCGTTTGGCCGGTTCAAGACGGTTTACATGATTTGGGTCAAGCGAGAACCCTGAGCCTCGATCGTGCAACACGATCCCGGTATCGCCGGCCACGATTCCCGAGCCGAAGTTCTCAAACAGGCTGTTGATGAACGACACCGCGTTGTGATCCTTGTCGACTACGGTGAAATAAGTTGTGTCGCTGTGATTGACGACAATGCCAGGCTCGGGCGATTCGATTACCCGATCGGGATGGATGAGCGCTCGACGACTCGCCGCGTAATCTTTCGAGAGCAGCTCCGAAACCGGAACTTTCGCAAACGCCGGATCGGCGATGTACTTGTCGCGGTCGGCGAACGCGAGCTTCGTAGCCTCGATGAGCGTGTGATAGTAAAGGTCGGGCCGCGTGCCCATCGACGCGAGATCGAATCCCTCGAGAATGTTAAGCGTCAGCAGCGCAGTGAGCCCTTGCCCGTTCGGCGGGCATTCGTACACCTTGTAACCGCGATAGTCGGTCGCGATCGGCTCGACCCATTCCGATTTGTGCTCGGCGAAGTCGCGCATCGAAAGAAAGCCGCCGTTCTTTTCACAGTAGTCGACGATCGCGCGGGTGATCTCTCCTTTGTAGAAAGCGTCTCGTCCGCCGCGCGCAAGAGTTCGAAACGTGCGCGCAAGATTCTTTTGTCGAAAGATCTCGCCGGCGCGCGGCGCTCTTCCATCCACAAGGTAGTTCGAAGACGCGGCGGATGTCTGCTTCAACTTGGCCACTGATTCCGCCCAGTCCGCGGCGGCCTTTTCCATCACCGGAAAACCGTTCTCGGCATACTCGATCGCCGGAGCGAGCAAGTCAGCCAGCTTCATCGTGCCGTACTTCTCGAGCAGCGTCACCCATCCATCGAACGCGCCGGGGACGGTGATGGGTTCCATTCCGCCGGCGGGCACGGACGTGATCCCCTTCTTCTTGAAGTAGTCAAGATTCAATGCGTGAGGCGCCCGGCCGCTTGCGTTCAGGCCTTTCAGCTCGCCTGTTTTGGACCAGTAGACGAGCGCGAACATGTCCCCGCCGACGCCGGTCATCATCGGCTCGGTGACGTTCAGCACCGCCGCCATCGCGATGGATGCATCGACGGCGTTGCCGCCGCGTTTCAATACTTCGAGTCCAACCTGCGAGGCGAGCGGCTGGCTCGAAGCGACAATGCCGTGCTCGGCGCGCACGATCGAACGTCCGGGTCTGATCTCAGACGCCCATCGCTTTCCGTCCGAATAAGAGTGAGCCGTGGATAGGAACATAAGTGCAAGCGTCGCAACTGACACCGTCACGCGCATGGGGCTTCTTGCGGAGGCGAGCTTTGCGAATGCCATAACTCCTCCCGGTGACTGCGCTCCCAGGAATTCCACTGTTCAGCGCTGCCAACTGGTTAACACGAAACTATCCCGTGTTTGGATTCGGCGCCATGAAAACAAGAAGCACGAGCCGGGCCTGCGACTCGTTGCGCACGCCGTGGTCGACATCCGCCGGCGCGAGCACGATCTGATCCGGACCCAGGTCACGCTCGTCGTCGCCAATGTGGAACCGGCCTGTGCCTTCAATCACGAAGTAGATCTTGTCCGCGCCCGAGTGCGCGTGACGCCTCTGCTCCTGACCGGGCTCGAGACAATAGATGTCGGCGAACATCCGTTCTGTCTCGAACAGATTCACCTTCCGCATCTTCTCCGCGGAGAAGCGGCGTTCGGACTTTACGTTCCTGGTTTCCATTGTCTCGCTTGCCGATCGCGAATACCAAATTATCAGATCGGCTTCATTGGGTTGACTCATCAAAGGAAGTTGTTACTGCGCCGGCCGCGTCTGGCCTCGGTGACAGGTAAAGCACGTCACTCGGGCTGTGCCGCCAAGCTTGCCGTTGGTGTCGCGCACCAGTTGAATCATCTTACGCGCGGTCTGCTTCTGCGGCTTATCGTCCTTCTCGAACTGGTCCTTTATGTGGCAGTAGGTGCAATCAACGCCGAGCGACCCTTTGAACGCGAACATTACCTTTGTCAGCCGGTCTGACGGAATGCCTTTGAGCAGTTGAATGTTCTTGTATTTCTGTTCAGCGCGCTCTTCTTTGCTGCTTGCGGGTAGCGGATCGAGCGAAGGAAGCTCCGCCGGCGCCCCTGCCTGAGCAGCCGGGGGCGCGTTTGCTGCGTCCGGCGCACCAATTGCGCTCGAGGGCAACGGAGGCGCGGGAATGGTTTGACCGGAATCGATTGCGGGATGTCCCGGTGGAAGCGCCTGCCCGCTGTTACTGCTGTTGACTGAAGCCTGCTTCGACTCAGTGCCGGCCGCGACTTGCGGAGCCGCGCCTCCGCTGGCAGAGGTCCAGTTGCCCACGATGAAACCGAGCACCAGCCCGGCTACTATTCCTATGAGTCCGTAGCTTACGTATTCCTTTTTCATTCCTAAAAGCTCCGAGTGGACTTGAGTTTTGACGGAAGATTATGCCGACCAATATGAAACGCCCGAACCGATAAAGGATTCTAGCACAGCGCATATCCGAGATCGAATTCGAACGGGCAGCGCGTCGATGATTACTGTGGAAACCCTCTTAACCGATCACTGGCCCTTCTGCTTAACTGCGAACGGGCGTCCGCCAATGGTGATCGTGGCCTTACGCCCAGACGCGCCGGGGTTCGCGGCGATTGAGTAACTAACAGTTCCATTTCCTATCCCAACACTGGCCCGCTGTGATCGCGATCCAATTGGCATTGTTTACAGCTTGCCACGCGCACCGTTCCGCGGCGAAGATGTTTACACTCCCATTGCCTCCTGACGCCGGGAAGGATTGGAACATCGGAGAGATTGAGTATTGGCAGTCGTCACCCAATCCCCCGTCCTGGATTATTGTGAAGAGCTGGTCGGCGATCTTTATGTTTCCTTGTCGCGCGCTGCCGGTGAAGTTCTCTCTGACTTCGAAATCAACTGCCCCGTTCCCGGTTCCGTTGTCTGGAGAAACTATAGTGATCCAATTCTCGGTTGCAGCGGCGAACCAGGCGCACGCGCTGCTGCCGGCAAAGACATTGACGCTGCCAGCCCCACCGTTCATTGCAAAGAAGGCGGTCGATGGCGAGAGCGCGTATCCGCAGGTTACTTGAAGACAAACCGAGAACTCCGAAGTATTGCCGGCGGAATCGGTTGCGGTAGCTGTGATGAACCGGCCGATCGCGACCGAGACCGGAAGGGTGATGTTGAAGGTGACCACGCAGTCGGCGCCGGTTGTCACTGTAGCCAAGCCGATAAATGATTGGCCTTGGCCAAAGCCCGAGGGATCACAGGCAGTGTTGGAGAAGAACTCAACGGTGAAGGTAGTATTGGGCAAGCTATTCAGCGCACCTTGGATCGTTGTGCTTGTTCCATTAGGCGCCGCAGACGATAGCACGGGGAAGTTCTGCAGATTGTTAGCTCCACTGTCGCCATCGCACGGGTCGGCAGGCGTTACGCCATCGGAGCCCAGGTCAATTCCTAAGAGCACGTTAGAGAAAACGGAATTGCCAAGAATGGAATTGGCAACGCCCCCGCCGATCCTGACTCCATTGGTAGTATTAAACGCAATGACATTGCCCGCGCCACTACTCAACCCCCCGATTAGGTTGTTGGATCCGTCAAGACTCACGCCTCCTGAATTAGGCAACGCAAAGGTTGTCGATGACGCGGTACCGATAGCGTTACCTTGTACCTGGTTCATGCTCCCCGCAATCTGAACGCCGGCCCCGACGTTACCAGAGATCAGGTTACGAGCTCCTGGTGTCGTGCCTCCTATCAGATTACTGGGGCCCACAATGGCTACGCCAGCAGCATCGTTGGCTAACGCTGCAGTGCCTGATGCATTCGTGCCAATGAAATTACCTTGAATGCGGTTGGCCGCCGTACCGTCTCCGACAAACCGGCCTATCAGTAAGCCGTTTGAGTTGTTGCCCGATATCACATTGCCGGACCCAGGGATTGTCCCACCAACGGTGTTGTTGATCGGTCCTTCCCGAAGGAACACACCGGCAAAGCTATTGCGCTGAATCATCGTACCGGTTTCGTCGGTGCCGATGTAGTTGCCCTGAACCTGATTACCCATCGACGCGCTGCCAAGTGTCTCGACCCCGGAGGTCGAGTTCCCGGAAAGCACATTTCGAGCACCAGGCGTCGTGCCGCCAATCATGTTGTTGGGCGAGCCATCAATAAACACAGCGCTGCCGTTGTTCCCGAGGATGACATTGTTTTCGACGAAGTTATGTCCATTTATCCGCAAGCTCATGCCATCACCCCGGGGGCCCCAATGAAAGGAATCAATTGCGAGTCCTCGTATTGTGGAACTGCCAGATGTCACATCGAGACCGGATGTCGTGAACTGATCAATGTTGAAACCAGTCAACTGCACTCTAGAACCCGATAGCGTGGTCCCATCTATGGTTACAGCATCACTGATGGTTGGCAGTTGGGTCAGTGGCATGACCGCCGATACGCCTGAGAAAGTAATCAAGTCTGCCCCGGCGTTAAGGTTAGCGGCATTGATTGCCTCCCTCAACGTGCAGTCGGCACTATCGCAGATTCCGTCATCGTGGTCGTCTGTCTTGTTTACGACGAACGTCATCGCGGTCACCGTCTTGACCACAGATGGTGCGCTCCGGCCTGCTTGAAGCACCACCAAATCACTCAGCGCGTCTCCGTTCAGACGCATCGGAAGCACGGCCAAAGGTTCGCCATCGATATTGAGGCATGTGCTTGCTTCGACAGCGGCTGAGCGCGAAGAGCGCGAAGATGCCCAGTCTCTAGAGCCCCCTCTTTTAAGAATGTTAAGTTCGTGGAGATCTGGGTCCAGCATTAACAGATCATCAGACGGTCCAGTCGAAACTCGAGCGCAAACTAACTGAGTCGCGCCGCGCCACTGGCCAATTACTTCAGCATCAGTCGCTCCGCGTTTCTTTGCTGCTTGCTGACTTTGCTCGTGGGTTTGCGTGCCGGTCAAATAAACCGTGCCGTCGGCCGCGAGCAAAGCCAGGCTCGTCGCATTCGCACCGCCAAAATCACCGGTGGAGATCGAACGAATCTCGAAACCGAATGAGCACTGGTCCAATCGGGCCGTCGGCGCCTCACCTTGTCTGATTTCGTCAAGCGATAGTTTTCGATCGCGGCCGTGGATGATGACTAACTCAGAACCGGCTCCCACAGCCAGATCCATCGAGTAGTCATCATCGAACTGGCCGAGCGCGAGAGCTCTGGGCTCGCCAGGCAGATAGAAGACTTCAGGTTTAGCATTGAGCGCGCCGTCCGGTCCTTCGAAGACCAGCACTTGCGGCCCGTCATCCGCGACGACTCCAACCACAACGTCCGTGAGCCCATCGGCGCGGTTGATCTCGCCTGTTATGAGCGAAGTGACTGCGCCGGGCAATCCGATCTTTCGTGCGCTGAGAAAACCCCCTTTGCCATCACCCGGCAGAAGATAAAGCTCCTTGCATCGGCGAGCCGCGATCACCACGTCCCAGTGACCGTCTGCATCGAAGTCTCCAGCGCCAACGAAGTCAGCAGCGATCGGAGCTTCAAACACTCGCGCCGGCGACAGGAACGCAGAGTCGGTGAACGTCCCTTCGGCTTTGCGCCGGCGCGCTTCGAGGCTGTTCTGGTAAATCGAATCGACATTGCCGCGATAGATCGTGATGATCCCATCTTCCGGACGCGAGTAGCCACAGATCAAGTCAGGAACTCCGTCCTCGTCGAAGTCAGCCGAAGCCAACGCGCGAGGCTCGGCGGCGTTCTGCTTCAAGAGACTCTGTATTTCGGGTGCCCCTTCATAGCTCGCAGACAGCTCGACCCCTTCTTCAAAATTTATGTAAGGATTACCGCGCCCGGCGGCTTGAACCACGACGCGCTTCGCCGCTGGCGGATCACTTGCGAGCTGCTGAGATTTGCCATCGCCTGCCGAGCCTAACGTCTTGCCGAAAAGCATCAAGCAAGCCGCCACAAACAAACACGCCGAAAAGAGAGTGTATCTCCTCAACATTACCTCTTAAGTCTCCAGTGCCAGACATTGTTGACACCGAAAGGTACATGACATTGGTCAACAAATTATTGCCATCTACCAGAGTCCTTGTCTGTCCAATATTGTACACATAGTCACTTTTAGCACGCTCTCGTTTAAGACTTTTGTTCAGACGAAGCTGTTTTGTGTGTGAACGAGTCTATGTGCAAAGCGACTCCTATATTGACGGACGAGAAGCTTAGCCGGAAACGACAACGTTTGCTCAATGATTCCATCACTTCGTCTGGCGACGCGCCGATTGACGGCCGTGCCTTATTTAAGGCACCGCCCGATTGACAACGTCCTCGCCTCCCGACTAGAGTCCACGGATTCAACGAGCCGCTTTTGTTCAGAACCTTCACGCTCGGGGTAACATAGCTTGATCAAAATAGCACAAACAGCTCACGGTTCACCTGCCCTTCGAAAGGCGCTGCGCGGCAAAGAGTACTTCACCCTCGCGTTCGGAACGATGGTCGGCGTCGGGTGGATGGTGGTCATCGACGATTGGCTCACGCGAGGCGGCGCCGTCGGAGCGATGCTCGGCTTTCTGATCGGCGGACTGGTGCTGATTCCAATCGGTTATGTCTACGGCCGCCTGACCGAGCGCATCCCTGACGCAGGAAGCGAGATCGCTTACACCGGAGCCGTCTTCCCGGAAGTCGTCAGCTTCGGCACCGGGTGGATGATGACCCTCGCCTACCTGATCGTGTGCCCTTACGAAGCGGTCGCAATCGGGCGCGTCGGTTCCTACGTCTTTCCGCAGTTGAACACCATCGAGTTGTACCGCGTCGGTGGATACCCGGTCTATCTCCCGCACCTGCTGGCCGGGCTGGCTCTGACTGCAGTGATCGTGCTGGTGAACTATCGCGGGGTACACATCAGCGCGACGTTTCAAAATGTGACCACGTTCGGCCTGCTTGCGAACTTCGCGGTGTTTGCGACGCTCGGACTGTTTCGCGGAGACCCCGCAAACTGGCAGCCGCCCTTTGCTGACAATCGAAGCGCGCTCGGAGGATTAGTCTCGACGCTGATGGTGCTGCAGATCGTGCCCTATTTCATGACCGGCTTCGAAGCCGCGCCCAAATGTTCCGAAGAAGCATCGATCGATTTCCAGCCGCGGCATTTCGTGCGAGTGATTTTCATGGCGCTTGGCGCCGGGATTTTCTTTTACGTGACGATCATCGGAGTGGTGACCCTGATTCAGCCGTGGCAGTCGCTGACGAAGGAGCGGTTCGCGACGGCCGTCGCCTTCGAGCGCGCTTTCGGATCGCGAGCGCTGGTCCAGTTGATCATGTTTGCGGTGTTGCTTTCATTGGTGAAGATCTTCAACGGAAACTTTCTTACTTCGACGCGGTTGCTGTTTGCGATGGGTAGGCGCGGGCTGCTGGATGCTCGGCTCGCGCGAGTGGACGAACACTTTCGCACGCCCAGGGTCGCCGTAGCGTTCGCTGCTTGCTTCACGGTAGTCGCCTCGTTTCTGGGACAAGCCGTGCTGGTGCCGATTTCGGAAGTGGGCTCGCTGGCCGCGGCCGTCGGTTGGCTTGCGACCTGCCTGGCGTTCTGCAGCGGCGCCGGCGGTGTCGCGTCATCGAGTAGGTTAAAAATCGTCGGATATAGCGGCGCCACGATTGCCGCAATGCTGATTCTGATGAAGGTGGTCCCGTCGGTACCCGGCAGCTTCGGACGATATGAGTATCTCGCGCTCGGCATATGGATATCGCTCGGGCTCGTGTTGTGGACGCGGCGTAAGCCTGGGAGCGCAGGCATCCCTGCCTGCCCGTCTCCCGGAAGGGATCCCCTGTAACGCCTGGAACACCTCTCCCTATAACGCCTGAAATACCTCTCGCTTGTACTGAGGGCGGTCGCTGAATAGAATTGCTCCGAATCAACACTGCCTGGAATTAAGCATCGCGATGCTGGATGAGAAGCTGAAACAGAAGACCGCGATGTGGCTATGGCCGGCGCGTTGTAGCCAAACATCCGCTCAGTGAGAGGGAACGAGGAGGCTCATGTCACGATCATCTGTCCTGACGATTTACCCACTGGTTCGCTCTTATCCGCACGGGGTTCTCGGCTCGCGTCTGTTGCGTGTCACATCGGCTGTCGCGCTGACTGGCTTGATCCTATTTGCTTCGGCCTCGGCTGGGGTGCTGGTCCGGCCAGGCGGCGTTCAGACATTTCGCGGCACGATAGTCGGCACGGTGAGCGACGTGAACGGCGGAGCAATACCAGATGCCGCCGTCACAGCGAGGAACATCTCGACAGGGCTCGATCGCGCCACGATAACCGACTCGGCGGGGAACTACGCGATACCCGAACTGCCTATCGGCACTTATGAAGTAACGGTCACCAAAGGCAATTTCAAAGTGGCTAAGGTGACTTCGGTAAGAGTTGAGATTGCCGGCGAGCGGCGCGCTGACGTTACGATGGAAGTCATCGGCGGCTCAGAAAGCATCGAGATTCAGGCGAACGCCGTGCAGGTCGAGTCTACAACCAACACGCTGGGGGGAACTATTTCCGCGCGTGAGGTCGTGAATCTTCCAATCAACGGACGTGACTACACGAAGTTCCTGGTGCTGGTTCCGGGCGCAACCGGAGATCCGTCCGGCGCGACCGATTCCCCGGGTTCGTTCGGATTGTTCAGCGCGAACGGCAATCGCGGGCGCTCGAACAACTATTTGCTCGACGGCACCGATATGAATGACGGTTATAGAAATCTGCCCGCGATCAACGAAGCCGGCGTGTTCGGGACACCCGCGACTATTCTCCCAGTCGAAGCCATCGCGGAGGCTGCCATACAGTCGAACTTCGAAGCCGAATACGGCCGCAACTCCGGCGCGATCGTCAACATCGTCACCAAATCGGGAACCAACAACCTCCACGGTTCGCTGTTCGAGTTCTTCCGCAACAACTGGCTTGATGCGCGAAACTTCTTCAACCCAAAGCCCGATCCTCAGACCGCGTTCCGCAACAATCAATTCGGAGTGGCGCTCGGCGGGCCGATAGTAAAAAACAAAACGTTTTGGTTCACGAGCTACGAAGGCCAGCGCGAGCGGGTAGGTTTGAACTCTGTAGCGCGAGTGCCCGATCCGCGCGAGATCGCCGCGTTGGGCGGCGCAGCGAATTCGGTCATCGCGAAACTTCTCACGCGAAAGCCGTGGCCTGCGCCGAACCGCCCGGTCCCGTTGTTTGATCCGACCCCGAACCTCTTCGTCACTACGCCGGCAAGCAACGATGTCGACAGCTTTATCGGGAAGATCGATCATTCGTTTAACGAGCGAAACCAGGTGACCGGCCGCTATTACTACGGCACCAGCGATCAGTCCTTCCCGCTGGCGATACTGGCGGGCAGTGTTCTGCCCGGGTTCAACACGATTACCCCGACCAGCGTGCATCTCCTCTCACTCTCATACGTGAAAGTCATCTCGGGAAAGAAAGTCAACGAAGCGCGGTTCGGGTACAACCGCTTCGACGAAGGGTTCTTTCCCGAAGATCGCAAATACGATCCTCGAGTGATAGGGATGAACACCGGCGTTCAGAATTCGCAGGACTTTGGTCTTCCGTTCATCCGGATCAGAAACGATCCGAACCTGGGCTCATCGATCGCGTCACTCGGCGCAACGCTATCGGTGCCGCGAGCGCGAGTCGATACGAACTGGCATTTCATCGACAACCTTTCGTGGAAGCTTGACCGGCACGAGATCAAGTTCGGGTACGAGTTTCGGCGCACGTTCGTAAACGCCTTCTTCGATGCCGGGTACCGCGGGCGTTTGGACTTCGCATCGCTCGAAGACTTTCTTTCGGGCACGCTCAGCGGCGGGCGCGCGGCGAGCGGCGATTCGCGGCGCAACACGTTTCAGAACTCGCACGCGAGTTATGTCCAGGACAGTTTCCGCTGGCGTCGCAATCTGACTTTCAACCTCGGAGTGCGGTATGACTACTTCGGCGTGATCGGCGAGAAGAACGGTCTGTTGAGTAACTTCGATCCGCGGCGCGGCCTTGTGATTGTCGGCAAAGGCGGACTCGATCGTTTGTACGAACGAGACTTCAACAACTTTTCGCCGCGCATCGGGTTGGCGTGGGACGTTACGGGAAAAGGCAAGACCGTTGTGCGCGCCGGATGGGGATTGTTCTATGATGCGTTCTCGCAGGATTTCTTCGTCGGTCAATTGCCGTTCAATACCTTCAATCCGGGGCCGGCTTACAATCCAGTTGGGCCTTCGCCCATTCTGTTTTCGTTCTCGACAGTCTCCCAGATAAAACCCGGCGTTCCGATCTTCACCGACTTCCTGGACTCGGATGTGTTCGCGGTCGATCGTCACGTTCGCACGCCTTACGTTCAGAACTTCAATCTCAACGTGCAGCAAGAGCTATTCAAGAACGTCGTGTTCCAAGTCGGCTACGTTGGCTCGCACGGCACAAAGCTTTTCCGCTATCGCGACATCAATCAGCCGGTCAATCCCGCCGTTTCGAGCGCCCGGCCCTTCGACAATGGACCGTTCGCGCCGTCGGGCGGGACGTTTTTCTACGTGAACAACCTCGAGACCACGGCGAACTCGAACTACAACGCGCTGCAGACCACACTGACAATGCGCGAGCGTCACGGGATAACGTCGCTGCTCAACTACACATGGTCGCACTCGATCGACAACGCGTCCGATGGGCAAGACTACGTAGCAAACGCCACGCAACCGGACAACAGTCACCGGCCGGATCAAGAGCGCGCGAGTTCGAACTTCGACGTAAGGCATCGCTTCGTAGCGTCGTTCACCTATGATATCCCGACTCTGTCGAAAGAGTTTCCGAAATTCGGCGACGGGTGGCAGTTGAACGGGATCGTCACGCTCAGGACCGGCAGCCCGTTCCACGTGAACTTGTTCGACGACTACAACGGCACGGGTGAGTTCTTTCCTCGCCCGGACATTGTCGGCGATCCGTTCGCCGGCACGCACTCGCCCGACAACTTCTTGAACCTCTCGGCGTTCAAGGTCCCTTGCACGCTCGACCCGGCAGGCGACGGCAGCGCAGCCGCGTGCAGACCGGGCACGCAGCACTTCGGAAGCCTGGGACGGAACTCGCTGGTAGGTCCCGGGTACGCGAATCTTGATCTGTCGCTGTTCAAGACGACGCCGCTCGGCGAGCAGGTTAAGCTACAAATCAGGGCCGAAGTGTTCAACGTTCTCAATCACCCGAACCTGTCATCGCCGTTGCTGCCCGGATTCTCGGTCGATGCGAGCTTCAATGGAATTGATCCTAAGACCGGAAGAGGCATTGGGTTTTTGCCGATCACCGTGACGCCCGATGTTGGAATCGGGAACCCGTTTCTGGGCGGCGGCGGACCGAGGAATATTCAGCTTGCGGTGAGATTGACGTTCTGAGCTTCATTTGGACTGCGGCGGCAAGTCTTCGCGCCGCCGCTTTCCCTTGTTCATCCTGCGAACCGAACCAAAAGCGGCGTCTCGAAGACTTGCCGTCGCAGTCCATATCACTAGGGCATCGTGACGTTGCGGAGTTCTCTCAGGATTTCGTCCGGCTTCCATTCGTTTCCTCGATACAGCTTAACGAGCTTTCCATCCGGCCCTACGATCGCGGTTCGCAATGAGTGAACAACCTGATCGCCGTCGCGCCAGTACTGCATTCCGAAGTAAGTTGCGATTTGCTTTACTTCATCTTTGGTTCCGGTCGCGAAATCCCAGAGAGCGGAGCCGGCTGAGTGCTGAGCGGCGTACTCGCGCAGCAGCCTCGGCGTGTCGTATTCGGGGTCGAGGGTTATGCTCAGGAGATTAGTCTTCGGGTAAGACTCGGGTTCGGACTTGAGCGCCTTCTCGACCTCGGCGAAGTTGTCGGTCATCAGAGGACAGTAATCGGGAAGCGGACAGCGCGTGTAGATGAAGGTAAGCACGACGATGCGTCCGCGATACTGATGGAAGCCGATGCGCTTGTTGTTCTGATCTTCGAGCTTGAAATCCGGAACCTCGTCGCCCGGCTTTGGTTCAACCCGCGTCTCGGGTTTGCCGAGGTTCGACGGATCGACCGTCTCCCGCGTGACCACGACGTCTTCAAGCCACGATCGGAGGCCGGCGACAACCAGCGTTGCCTGCACGCTATCGCCCTCGGCCAGGTCCCTCAGCAAGCGCTCATCCTTCAGGCTGAAGGGCATGGTCATCGCGTCCATGTAGCCGCGTATCGCTTCGTGAGAGATGGTGACGGTCAGCCCCTTCTTGTCGACCTGGATGACCTTGCCCTTCAACTCATATCTTTGTTCGGGCCCACCTGTCCGGCAGGACACGGGGAGAAGCAGAGCGAAGATCAACGCTACGCAGCGAATTCTAGAGAACGACATATTCTCAATTGTCCATGACGGCGCCACGGGAAACAATGTCAAGCGAGCGTGAGTGGGGCGTAATGCGAACGCCGGCCGAATGATCTCTGGGGGTGCGCGGTCAAGTTTTTGCGCATACTACCTCGCGAGAGCTCGTGTGAGAGATCCGGAAATACCACCCACGGAAGTGGGTGGATGGACAAGGTACAGCCTACACAGGGCGCACCTGGGATTTCCGTTTTTCCTCTTCTTCCTCCCCTCGCGGCGCGAGGGGAGGAAGTGAACAAAACAAAAGGAGGCGGGCGGCTCCCTTCGTAGGCTGAGCTTGAACAATCCACCCACTGCCGTGGGTGGTATTCCCGGAATTTTTCACACGGGCTCTCACGACGTGGGTATGCGCAGAAGACTTGACGCGCACGCATTTCTTCGAGTCACCGTGAACTCGCACGCGATCCTGTGTTAGATTCTTCGGTCGCGCGTTTCGCGTTGATGCACTATGAACAACGAAACCATAACGATCGTGTCGGGGCTGCCGCGCTCGGGCACTTCGATGATGATGAAGATGCTCACCGCCGGCGGACTGGAATTGCTGACCGACAACATCCGTGCAGCGGACGAAGACAATCCAAAAGGCTATTTCGAGTTCGAACGTGTGAAGCAAATCGAGAATGACAAAGCCTGGCTTGAGGACGCGCGAGGCCGAGTGGTCAAGTTGATATCGGCGCTGCTCAAGCACCTGCCGCCGGCTTACAACTACAAGGTTATTTTTATGCGGCGCGCGATGCCTGAGATTCTGGCTTCTCAACGGCAGATGCTTATTCGGCGCGGAGAGCCGGCCGATGCGGTGCCTGACGACAAGATGGCCGCGATGTTCAACAAGCATGTGGCTCAAGTCGAGTCGTGGCTGGCCGCTCAGCCCAACATCGATGTCCTGTACGTCAGCTACAACGAAGTAATGAAAGACTCACGTCCACAGGCCGAGCGAATCAACCTATTCCTCGGGGGCTCACTCAAGGTCGAAGATATGGTGGACGTCGTCGACCGCGGTCTGTATCGCCAGCAGCATTGACGGCTGTAGAGAAAGTTCGTAGTTCGGCCTTTAGGCGGAAGTTTGTACCTAAGACGATCGATGGATCTACGAGCTTCCGCCTAAAGGCCGAACTAAGAACTTTGGCGCCCAATCCAGTGGAAACTTGCAGTTCGCCGGCAGACTCGGATAAGAGTCTACGGCCACTCTGTAGCTATCACCTTCGAGAGGTCAAGATTGAAGACTCTTTTCTCTATCAGCATCCTCCTCCTGGTCCTGTTTGCGGCGGGTTCCGAAGTCCACGCGCAGGACCCGTTCGAGATCCAGGTTTACGAGTACGAGACAGTCCCGAAGGGGATGTGGAATCTCGAAACGCACGTCAATTACATCGGCAAAGGCACTCGCAAGTTCGAAGGCCCGGTCGCGCCGACCAACGATCAGTTTCACCTCACTTTCGAATTGACGCGCGGCGTGACCGAGAACTTCGAGATGGCTGGCTACCTTGTGCTCGCCCATCGCCCCGGCGGCGATACTCTGGACTACGTCGCCTGGCGGTTGCGTCCGCGTGTGTCGGTCCCGCGTTCGTGGCACTGGCCGGTTGACGTGAGCATGAGCATCGAGTTCGGCTTTCCCCGAAAAGTCTACGAGGAGAATTCGGTCACGCTGGAGCTGAGGCCAATCATTGAAAAGAAGCTCGGGCGGTTTCAGATCGACGTAAACCCGGTCGTCGGGCGCGCGCTTCGCGGACCGGGCGCAAACGAAGGATGGGACTTCGAACCGGGTGTGCGCTTCGCCTACGAGATGAACAAGAAGCTCGACTTGAGCCTCGAGTACTACGGCTCGACCGGGGCGATTGGCGATTTCCTTCCTGCAAACGAGCAAGTTCATCAACTCTTTCCGGGCGGCGATGTGAAGCTCTCGGAGAACATCGTGTGGAACTTTGGGATTGGAGTGGGGATGACCGACGCCGGCAATCGACTGGTCTACAAAACGCGCGTGGGGATCCTGTTTGGCAAGGGACATTGAACCTGGGAGCACATCCTGGGAGCGCAGGCATCCCTGCCTGCTCTTTTTCTTCGCGCTTCTCAGGAACGTGGAGCAGGCAAGGATGCCTGCGCTCCCAGGTATGAATCCACCGCACTCTCGTTCCGCGTAAAAGCAGCCGACACTCAACAGGTGAGGTTGGCTGATGACCGCGCGAAATGTTTTCATAACCGGAGGAACCGGATACGTCGGGCGAGCGCTGGTACCTCGCTTGCTCGAACGCGGCCACGAGGTCCGATCTCTCGTTCGGCGAGGCTCTGAGACAAGGCTTCCTCGAGGTTGCGAGCCTGTAATCGGAAACGCGTTGGACGCTTCATATGATTCACGAGAGCGGACTCGCGGCTACGATCCTGCGTCCCTGGTACGTGCTCGGTCCGGGACACCGCTGGCCTTATGCGTTAGTGCCGATGTACTGGCTCTTCGAGAGCATTCCCGCAACGCGAGAGACGGCACAACGTTTGGGATTGGTCACGTTAAAGGAAATGGTTGCCGCTCTGGTGCGTTCGGTTGAATCACCTGCGGATGGAATCCGAATACTCGACGTTCCTTCGATCAGAAACGCGGCCTCGCGAAAGCAGTAGATACAGAGTGCGACCCGCTCGTCTGCTTCAGGGAAAGAAACGACCTTATGCAAGGACAAAACCACTTGTCCTGGAACGCAGTAGGTGTCTGATGTTGTAGGCTATCGAGGCCCGAGACAGTTCCGCGCGCTTAAGTAGGCTACATCATCACGAACCCACGTCTCAAGAGACGGAGCGAAACTCCCGCAACACCCGCAACTTCAAGTTGGCGGTGTTCAGACTCTTCACACAGTCTCGTCAGAGGTGGGTATGCCCAAGAACTTGACGCGCACCCTCCCGGTAGGCGCGCGGAGTGACGCCCGTGACCGACTTGAACATCTTCGTGAAGTGGCTCTGACTCTGGTAGCCGACCACCGACGCGATCTCGCTTATGGGAAGGGCCGTCTCCGCAAGCAGCTTGCGGGCACGCTCCAACCGCAGGTTGGCCAGATAGACGTGAGGCGTAACTCCGCTGATTTGTTTGAACAGCCGCGCGAAATGATATTCCGAAAGATACGCCGCGGATGCGATCTCCTCGACCGCAATCTCGCGTCCAAAGTTGTCGTGCATGAACTCAATCGCACGCCGCAGACGCCGGTCCACCGGTCCGGCGCGCGACAGTTCGATCTGATCGGACTTTCTCACCGTAAGATGACAACGCAGCAGGTGAATCACAATTTGACGCACCAGCACATCGAGCATCGCCGCATGCCCCACCTGCTCAGCAGAGATCTCGCTCACCATGGCGCGGGCCAACCGTGTGATGGTCTCGTCTGTTATGACGCTGCCGCGAAAGACGACATCCGCGGAAGTGCGCGTCAGTCCGATCTCGGCGACCAGCTCATTCACCAGAACCGGATTTACGCCAATTGAAACAAACTCGACCTCCAATGCGTGAGCCGAATGGCTCTGGCCGACGTTGGTCAGCGCAATTTCTCCGGCTGACACCTCATAAGCACGCTCGGCGATCCTCGTCGCCATGCGCCCAGCGAGCACGGCGGTCACCGTGAAGGTTAAATGAGAATGCGGCTGGAACTCGCAGCCCGCAGTGACGGTGTGGCGAACGGCAAACTTAGGCCGCGAAACGAATCTCTGAACCTCGCTGAGAATGTGATCTTTCCCTACGGCGGACTCTAATGGACTCTTGTTAAGCACCGCTGCACTCTTCATCTATTTGGAGGAAGCCCGGGCTTTAGCAGCGGCGGCCTTTTGAGCTTTCTGGCAGTCTGCACAGATTCCGAATATTCGATGGCTGTGATGAAGCGGTTTGAATCGGTAGCGGCGCACGATCTTTTCTTGCAGTTGCTCGATCTGTTCGTTGTAAAACTCGATCAACGCGCCGCAGCCGGTGCAGATCAAGTGGTCGTGGTGCGTGTGCTTGTAGTCGTGCTCGTAAAGCATGCGTCCGTCGTGGAATTCGAGCTCGCGAGCCAGGCCACACTCCTTAAGAAGCTTCAGTGTGCGATACACGGTTGTGAACCCGACCGACGGATCCTTTGCTTTGATGATCGAGTACAAATCCTCGCTGGAGACGTGCCCTTCGGTATCCAAAAACACATCGAGGATCAAATCGCGTTGGGTCGTTCGCTTTAGCCCTGCGCGCTTGAGATGCTCCTGGAAAATCTTCTTCTCTTCGCGTTCCATAACGATCCGGCTGGAATCGCCAAGATTATACACGCGCGGATCGAACTGGCCAAACGAACGGTCCTTAGCGCGGTTCGCGGAGGAACAGATCAGGAAACTTCGCTCGCAGTTTTGGCGTGATACGGTAGCCGACGTCCTCAAAGGCCTCCCCGAACTCGTTCCGTTCGCCGCCTCCCTTGCCGATATGACAAACGGTACATTTGCCGTGCAGATCAGCCTTCGAATATGGATCGTTGTTGTATCGATCCATGAACGCGGGTTTTGCAAAAGCGACGACTGCCGCGGCGGCAACGTAACCGAATGTTAGAACCAGCTTCGTTTTCCTTTTTTCCAGCATCATTCAGCTTTAGAACACGTAGGCGATTGAGCCAGTGAACCCATTGCGTCCATAGCCAAGGTGAGGAAGCGGGCTGGTGCCAAACAATGCGCCGCCGACTCCCGCTGGAACGTTCGGAACCGGACCGAATGTATGATTGAACAGATAGTTCAGCTTGAAGATTACGCTCGCGGAAGGCGCGAGGTTGAGCCCTACGGTCGCGCGCGAGCGGTTCAAATAGAAGTTCGGTATCGTGCGGTCCAATCGAGCAATTTCATAGCGAAACACCGGCGCGATGTAAGAACCGTCGTCGAACCGTTCTTGAAACCTGCGCGGTGAAAACTTGTACGTACCTTCAAGATAGAAACCATCCTGCCCTGGAGTACGCTCGGCGACAAACTCCGCGAGAGCGGAGACGCTTTCCTGGTTGCTTGTATCAACCACCGGCGGAGCCGGGCTCTTGCGAGGGATACCGCCGACTATGTTGGAGCGGCCATACTCACCTCTGATGGCCAGGTCACCGCGATGATACGAGCCATCCAGGAAGAGAATAGTCGCCGATTGGGCCGGTTCCCCGAGACTGCTGAACCTCCCGTTGTAGACCGAGCCTCCCAGTTCCAAGCCGTCGATAGGTGACAGCCCGATCCGGACTATTACAGCCTTTCTGCGACCCTCCGCCTGGAAAGCAACCAGACCTGGCTCGGACGCCGACGACTGGCCAAGCAGCCGCGAGAATGGCGTAGCTTCGTCGTCACTGTTACTACCACGCATTCCGTTCACTACATCGGCCTCATACGTCAGCTTCATCTTGTGCGGAAGCTTGAACCTCCCGCGCACGCCGATGCCTGCATCACGGTAGGCGGTCGGGACGATGAACTGATTTATCAAAGGCCGGATCGTGGTCAGGTTCAGGTATGAATCGTGGTAGGTGTTGAAGCGGCCAATCGAAGGTACGATGATGCCGCCACGAAAGGCGAACTCCGGTCGCACCTTCCACTCGAGGTAGGCCTGCTCGATGTCGATCTCGCGCGATCCGAACTCATACTCGATCTCCGAGTTGAAAAGAATGTTCTGCTTCTCCGCAAGCACCGCGGCGATGCCCAATACCATACGCGTGTTTTGGAATGTTGGCGTCCCGCCTCCATCAGCTCGCTCGCTGATCGAAGACTGGCGAAATTGAAAATCGCCATAGCCGCCAATCGTTATCCGATCGGTGCGCAAAAGATTCCCCGCGCCCGAAAGATCTCCGCCCTGCGCTTTCGACATGAGGGCGACGCGAGGCTCTGGTGCGGCGGGGGATTGCGGCGCGCCCTTCCCCTGACCCTTGGGCGCTTCCTGCTCAGGAGCGGCTTGATTGTCCGCTGGCTTGTTTTGCTGGTTGTTCGGTTCCGCAACTGACGAAGTATTCGTTCCCCCTTGTGATATTTGAGGTGAGTCCAGGTCGCGGTTCTTGAACGCCGCTTCGACGAGCGAACGAAGCCGCTCGATTTCGGCGCGAAGCTGCCCAACCTCACTTCGGAGGTCCAGGACTTCGCTTGATGATTCTGGCCGAGCCGTCGCGCCGGATTCGTGTTTGCTCGCCGCCGTCAACTCGGCGCGCGCGTTTGCCGAGGGGATACCCTGAGCAGCGACAGGCCTGTCCGAAGCAAGCGAGCCCGCGGCCGTTTGGGGGTAGGTGGGCGAACAAAGCCCGAGCAGCATCGACACGACGACAACATTAGAAACACCGTTCAGGCTCTTAGCGCCGCGGAATGACACTCTGGTGGCCCGAGCAGCCAGCCCCAAGAGAAAGCGATCAAGTTCGTTCATTATCCCCCCCCATCTTTGGAACGACCTTTTTTCTAAGCCAGTTTTGAAAATGACTTTCAAAATCAGTCTGGTCAGTATAGGCGGTCGCCTGATCGGTGTCAACGGATTTCTTTGCGAGTGTTTGCTTTCCTCGCCGGCCGCGCTGGCTCCGGGCCACCGCCGTCAGAAAAGCGGCCGGCCAAACGGGCAACTGTTGATTTCGTTTACGCCGCTGGTTTATCCTCGTTGCGCCGGAGTCAAGACCCTCGCGGATTGATGACTGCGGCATAACGCAATGGTGACAAAATCGGCTTTCCTCTACCTCTCCCAAAGCGAACGCTTCAAAAAGTTTCTCACTCGCTTCCGGTCCTTCAACAACGTGACACGGCGATTTGTAGCCGGCGAGGAACTGGCCGACGCCGTTGAAGCCATCCGCCAACTCAACCGCCGGGGAATCAGCGCTTCCTTCGATCATCTCGGCGAGTCGATCACCTCCGAAGTCGAAACGCGCAAAGAAGTGAACGAGTACGTGCGCGTCCTCGATAGCATCCACGAGAGCAGGTTGGACTCGAACGTGTCGGTCAAGCTGACTCAGCTTGGCCTTGATGTCAGCCAGGACCTCTGTTACGCGAACACGCGGACGATCGTTGAGGCTGCGCTTCGCTACAACAACTTCGTTCGCATCGATATGGAAGACTCAACAAAGACCGACGCGACACTTCAGGTGTTCAAGCGGCTGAGGGCGGAATTTGAAAACGTCGGGATAGTCATTCAGGCGTACCTCTTTCGGAGCGAGAAGGACACTGAGGAATTGCTGGAGCTCGGGGCCAGGATTCGGTTGTGTAAGGGTGCGTACAAGGAGCCCCCTTCGGTCGCGTTTCCCAGGAAAGCCGACGTCGATGCGAACTACATCAAGCTCACTAAGATTCTCTTGAGTTCGAGCGCATATCACGGCATCGCGACTCACGATGAGAGCATGATTGCGGCTACCATTCAGTTCGCGAGGGAGCGAAACATTTCGCCTGACAAATTTGAGTTTCAAATGCTGTACGGCATCAGGCGCGACCTGCAGGAGAAGCTGGTACGAGACAGTTACAGCATGCGAGTCTACGTGCCCTACGGCCGATACTGGTACCCCTATTTCATGCGGCGCCTCGCCGAGCGTCCTGCCAATGTGTGGTTCGTGCTGAGAAATATGATAAGGGGCTAAGTCAGCTTTCATCTCTCAATGAAAAAGCCGCTTCGCGGGAAGCGGCTTTCACAGAGTAACTTTGATACTGTCAAAATTCCTTGTTAAGTCGAAATGCGAACCTCGCGAGTGACGCTATCCGGGATCGGAGCCTTCATTGCAGCGCGCTTCTGCGCAGCCTGGGCCTTGAGGGGCGTCTGCTTGATTATCTCAAACGCCTTCTTGAGCTGAACGTCCTCGACTGCCGGAGCCGGCTTCGGAGGCGTCACCTGCGGTTGCTGCTCGGGCTTATCCTCGGTGTCGTCGTCATCGTCGCCGTCAGGCAGAATCACTTCCGCTTCAACCGGGCGGTCGACCTTCACCGTCGGGTTCACGGGTTCTTCCATGAAAGCCTTGCCGGCGGCAGGCGCGTACTTCGCGGTCGTGATCAACAGCGCGCCCTCGTCTGAAAGCCGGAAGAGTTGCTGGTCCGAACCGGTTCCAAACGTTCGCTCGCCGACGAGTTCGCCACGCTTTTGATCTCGCACCGCGGCGGCAATCACTTCGGCGGGTCCCGCGCTGCTGCGATCGATCACCACCGAGAGCGGGCCGTTGAACACAACCTTGCTCGCATCAGCGGTGAACGTATCCGTTTCCTTCTCACCCTTGCCGAGCACCCTGGCGATTGTGCCCGAGCCCGCGAACAGGTTCGCGACCGCGACTCCTTCCTGCAGCTTGCCGTTGGCGGTGCCTCGCAAATCCAGCACGATCTTCTGGGCGCCCTTCGAGATCAATTCGTTCAATGCCGTTTTGACTTCAGCGGCCTTGCCGTCCGCAAGGGTAGTGATTTTGATATATCCAACACCTGGCTCCTCGATGCGCGATTCGATGGCAGGCTGAACAATCTTCGCGCGTGTGAGCGTCACCTTGCGCGACTGGCCCTGGTGGAGTATTCGTACTTCGGCCGTCGTGCCGGGCTCACCGCTCAGCAGTTGCTCGATGTCGTACAAGCTCAAGTCGCGGGACGGAACCTTACCTACATACTCGATGAAGTCGCCTGAGCGTATCCCCGCCTGCTCGGCGGGCGAGCCCTTAATCACCGCGACCGTGTAGGCGTACCCGCCCACTTTCGAGAGCAACAGCCCGGTCTCAGCGCGATTTGTTTTCGGATCATATTGCTTGACCTGCTCCGGCGTCAGGTAGGCACTATATGGATCGAGCCCTTCGGCAAGTCCGCGCAGGCTGCCGATTCTGACCTTCTCAAGATCAGGTTGATCGACGTAATCGCGGATGATGTGGCTGAGCACTTCGTCGAATATCTGAAGCTGGCCGTACTGGCTTCCGCGCGCTACCACCTGGCCGGACTTCGACATGAAGCTGCCAACGATAGCGTAGAACGCAATGATCGTAGAAAAGACGACGATGGCTATCTTAGTCTTAAACCGCATCTGATGCTCCTTAGTGGGCTTTGGCAGAGTCTATATTAACCTGCGGGAAATGGTCGGCGCAAGGATAAGGGCAGAAGGCAAAGGGCGAAGAGCAAAGGGGCGAAGAGCAGAGGGGCGGAGGAGCAGAGGAGAAGGGGAGAAGGATTTTCTATTTTTTATTTTCTATTTTTCATTTTGTTATTGAAGAGAATCGCCTCGTCTATCTGTCGCGTCCTGCCCTGTCGCCCTCGCCCCTTCTCTTCAATAGCCAATGAAAAATAGAAAATAAAAAATGGAAAATCCTTCTCCCATTATGGCGCTTGGCTTTATGCTCCTCTGCTCCTCTGCTCCTCTGCTCCTCTGCTCCTCTGCTCCTCTGCTCCTCTGCTCCTCCGCTCCTACGCTCGTCCGCTCCTCCGCTCCTCTGCTCCTCCGCTTTGCGCTTTGCCCTTTGCGCTTCGCTTTCCTATACTTTCCATCAATGCGCGTGCTTGCCATTGACCTCGGAACCAAGAACATCGGAACGGCAATATCGGATGCGCTGGGCATAACTGTCCGTCCGGTCGAGACCATTCGAAGATCCGCCGCCGAACGCGACATTGCAAGGCTGAAGTTCTTGGTTGAAGACCTCGAGGCAGAAGCAGTAGTCGTTGGCCTCCCTTTAAGGATGGATGGCACCGTAGGCGACGCGGCCACCGCAGCGTTGCGATTCACAGAAAAGCTGCGCGCGCGGCTCAAGGTCGCGGTCTTTACGCAAGACGAACGGCTTACCAGTTATGAAGCCGAGCAGATGATGATCGAGAAGGGCTTCGCTAAGAGCAAACGGCGCGCGCGATCAGACGAGTTCGCTGCTATGATTATTTTGCAGGACTACTTGTCGGCGGCGAAAGCAAAGAACTAAATTCAACCGAGCCACGGGACACTTTCAGCGATATGACTCGTTCTAAACGGCGCCCGCTTCGAACCCTGGTTGGACTACTCTTCGCCGTCATTCTCGCGGGTGGCGTGTTCGCCCTGTGGGTCAGGAAAACCGTCACAACGCCCATCGAGCACCAATCCGCGGACCGAATTGTCACCATCGATCCGGGCAGCGGGACTCAGGCAATAGTCGCCCGTCTGGCGGAAGCCGGCGTAGTCCCCCATCCACTTGCGCTCAAAATCTATCTCCGAATCACCGGCCGAGGCGGCAACCTGAAAGCCGGCGACTACAAGTTCGCTTCCCCGATCTCACCACTTCAAGCCGTCGAGAAGATTCGCCGCGGCGAGGTCGATCTCGAACGGGTAACAATACCCGAAGGCTTCAATCGGTTTGACATTGCCGAGGCTCTCGCCGCGAAGACCGGCAAGGCAACCGACGACGAGTTCCTTAGTCTGATGGAAGATCAGACGCCGATCGAGCGAATCGCGCCCACAGCCCGCAACCTGGAAGGCTACCTGTTCCCCGACACCTACAACTACAACTCGAAGACGATGCCCGAAGATTTGATCAAAGCTATGGTCAATCGCTTTGAAGAGGTGTTCACTGCTGAGTGGGCTGCGCGAGCGAGGCAGCTCGGCTTAACCGTGCACCAGGTAGTCACGCTAGCTTCGATAATTGAAAAAGAAGCGAAGGTGCCGGACGAACGCCCGCACATGGCCTCAGTCTTTTTTAACCGGCTGAAGCGCGGCATGCCGTTGGCGAGTGATCCGACTTTCATCTACGCAGCGATACTCGCGGGTGATTACGACGGCAACCCGAACCAGCTTCGCTATCGCAACCGGTTCTCCCCATACAACACCTACCTCGTTAGCGGGTTGCCACCGGGGCCGATTGGGTCGCCTGGGCGCGCCTCATTGGAGGCGGTGCTTCATCCGGACCACACCGATGATTTATACTTTGTAGTGAATGGTACTGAGGGCCGCCATAAGTTCTCGCGCACGGCTGCCGAGCACGAGGCCGCGGTAGAAGAGTACCGGCGCCAGCAGCGCGAACTCCAACAGCAGCGAAGCGGCGGGCGGTGAGCCCGCGGGGACCTTGGCGCGGCGGTGAAATCATCACAATAAACTGAAAGCGTGAGCGGCTTTAGCCGTCACGCTTTCATTATGGTTTGGCGCTTCGCCTGATCGGTCTTGATCAGTCCCCTTTATGGCGGTTAGCGTTCCTCCACGGGGCGTTCGCTCAAGCGCACAGGCACAGTGACTCGCCTTCCCTGACGGAGCAGCTCTACGTCCACCGTTTCTCCAGGTTTCTTGTCTTGGAGCGCGTTCTGAAGTTCGTCGGCGCTGGCGACCTTCCGGCCTCCGACCGTGAGTATCACGTCGCCGAGTTGCTGAAGCGACATACCGTAGATCGAGTCGCGCACGATAGCCGGGCGAAGCCCGGCAGCCGCAGCGCCGCTGTTACGGTATACATCACCAACGATCATGCCTTCTTCGACTTGCAACTCGAACGCCCGCGCAATGCGCGGGGTCAACGGCAACATTGAGACGCCCAGCCACGGCCGCGAGACATATCCTTTGCTTATGATTTCCGGAATGATCCTGTTCGCGAGATCGACGGGCACAGCGAACCCAATGCCGATCGATCCGCCGCCCGCGTTTGGTTGAATCGCCGTATTGATGCCAATCATCTCGCCTTTAGCATTCAGCAGAGGTCCACCCGAATTGCCCGGGTTGATCGCCGCATCAGTTTGAATGGCGCCATTTATAGTTCGGCGCGCAACCTGATCGCGAAGCGGCCTTTCAAGCCCGCTGATGATACCAGTCGTCAGTGTCCGCTGAAGCCCGAACGGATTTCCGATTGCCAGCACCTTCTGCCCAACGTCAAGCCCCTTTGACGTCCCCAGCTTAACGACCGTCAAACGCTGGCCCCGGGGGGCATCGATCTTGATAACCGCAAGGTCGTCGTCTCTATCGGTGCCGACGACTTTCCCGGAAAACTTGTCGTTCTCAACCTGCACCTCGAGCTGAGTTGCGCCCTGAATCACGTGGTAGTTGGTCAGGATGTAGCCGCGCTCATCTACTATCGAGCCGGAGCCGGTCCCTTCGGAAGGGAACACTCCCCAGAAGTTTTCCTGATATCCGTGATTGGTGATATTGACGACGCCCGGGCTGACGGCCCGATAGATTTCAATGTTGTTCTGTTCGTCGGTGGCGACCGTTGGGTCGGCGATCGCAACGGGTTCAACCGACACTGCCCGGCGCTCCAGCGCGCGCTGGGCGCAAGCGACGATCGCGCCCGCCAGCAACGCTGAGAACAACGCTACAAAAATTAACTGCTTGGCCGAGACCCTGTACATACTCAACCCCTCCTTCGATTATTTTGCACTGAGATTTTGCACTGAGATAATGTTAGTCGAAACCCGGCGGCTCATCCACCCGCGGATGGCCAATCTCATGAGTACTCGAATACCATCGATCTCGGTTGAGGCGTTGGAGGGAATTTGGGAAAGAACAGGTGTGGGTTTGCCATCGCCGGAATCCTGGCCTGAGCGAGGATGTCGATTTCGACTCCGGTCTCATCCACCGATGTGCGCTGGACCGCCACGTGGCGATATACCGCAGAATGATGTTGGATTCAGTCACAAAAGGAGGAGGGAGGCTTGACATCGTTGACGCTTGGCCTTGTCCTCCTCACTTTCTAATAAGCAGGAGTCTATTGCTCATCCACCTGGTTGAACCAAGGCACTAACCAGGGGAGCCTTTCTCGCCGACGATGATGTAGCTCCGCAGACCGCCGGCCACTTCGGTTACGTCCTTTGAATAAGTCGCCTTCACCGGGCGATATTCTTTTGTCAATTCGATGATGTCCTGCGCAGTCGCCAGGCCCGGTTCTTGATACTCGACTGCCCACGTCCTGAAGTTCGCAGCGTGTCTCAACAGGCGATCGAGTGATGCCAGATAAGATTGCGTGGATTGAGGAGGCGTCGGGCCCTTGCTCCCTCCATCGGTTTCGTGAGGCACCGGGCCGCTGACCCAGGCTTCACGCCACTCCGACCTCGCTTCAGCTCCGCCGCGCTCGGTGTGCGAGGCGGGCGACCGCAAATAGAGCAAATCAGCTCGCGCGTGCTTGATGAAGTCCTCGGCCGGCTGATTGAAGCTGCGATTGTGTGGCTGACCCGCGGGACCAGCGAAGGCCCGGCCGGCCAATCGCCAGTACACCGTGGTCAGCGGCCGCCTCAGGTCGAGAGTCTCTTCATCAAACGACAGCGCGTAGTCTCCGGTGTGAAGCCCGAGTGTCAAAGCCTGCGCGCGCATTACCTGATCGTCGAGCGCCTCGATGTTGCGCCGGAGGTTATCCATCCACCACGCGTCAGTCTCTCCGAACCAGCGGCGCAAGTCAGGATTCGCGAGCCTCACGCCCGGGATGTAGACGTCTTCGAGTACGCGAGTGATCGTGTCCTCGCCGAGCGGTTGTGTGGCTTCGACGTTTGCACGGGCGACAACCCCTGCCCACCCGCGCGGATCGTTGGCGAATATGAGCTTGCCCCACGCCTTCAAGTACCAATCCAGACGCGCTTCGCTCCAGAACGGAACCGCGACCGAGCGAAACTCGAGCTGGCGCAGCACGCTTGCCTGGAACCCGAGCAACGTTTTCTTGTTGTAACGAGAACCACTCCATCCGCGCCATCGTGGCGAATCGCTCCCGACAAGCTCATCTGATCTGGCGCGCGCCAGCAATGACTCGATCAGAGGAACAGCAGAAGCTGACTCGCGACGGGCCGGCTGTGCCGGTGAGGCAGTCTCGCTTGCGTGCGTACCGTCGAGCGTTGGCTGAGACGCTTGCAGCTCGGGCGGTTCAGGAGTCGTGGGGACGAAAGCTTTCAGTCCCTCGCCCCACGGTCGATACGCGCTCGCTGATTCAGAGTTGATCGCATCGATTGAGGAGGTCGGCTGAGCGGGCAACAGATCGCTCGAGGACTCGGGCGCGGTCAGAACAGGGCCCGATTCAACAGCGACGGATGGCTCGAGTAACGGCAACTGACTGGGCGCAGCCTCGACCGCGGGAGGGTTGGCGATCTCCAACGCCGTCGAATCCGGGATGCCGGCGCGCAGCTCATCCAGCAAAGCGAGCAGGGCTTTGACTACATACGGATCGCACTCTATGCCCGCCGATGCAGTCAGCGTTTCGACGGCTTGCTGCTCATCCAGCGCCGCACGATACGGTCGATCACAAAGCAGCGCTGCGTACAGTTCGACGGCTCGCACGATGCGCGCGCCGACGGGAATGTCTTCGAACGCGAGCATATCGGGGTAGCCCGATCCATTCCACCACTCGTGATGCCAGCGCACCAGTAACTGCGCGTGACGCATCGCGTCGCGTTTTGCCATCTGCTGCTCGCCGATGACCGGATGCCGCCAGAGATCGAGGCGCGCTTCGAAGCTGAGCGGCCGCGGAAACGCATGATAAGCGGGTGACATCGTGTACAAGCCAATGTCGTGAAGCATTGCGGCTTCGGTGATCGCGTCGACGTCCGGAGTCGGGAGCCCGAATCTTCGGGCCAGGTGCGCGGCGAGCTCGGCCATCAGACGAGAGTGCGGCTGAGTGTATTTTTCGAAGCTGTCTATTCGATCGGCGAGCCTGTTGATTATGTCCTCGCGGGTCTTGCCCTTGGCGGTCTCCACGCTTCCTCCTGGCAGTGGGTTCGGCTGTACGGTACAGGCTAACCTTGCGGTGAGTCAAGGCACGGTACTTTTCGTGTCACAGTACTTCGCGAGGCTGAACGAATCACCTGTAGTTAGTCTCTAGTGTTCGAAGCTTGGCGATTACTGAACTCTCCTGTACTATGGCGCCCATCAAGTTGTTCATACTGACGGGGAGTACGGAGGAATAGATGGGAAAATCCCTAAATGGGACAATGCCTAGCGCAAGGAAAGAGGGTTTGATAGTCCAGGAACTAGCGGATGAATTGCTGGTGTATGATCGTGACCGATACAAAGCCTACTGCCTGAATCGAACCGCGGCGCTGGTCTGGAACCATTGTGACGGCCAGACGGCTGCGACCGAGATCGCTCAGCGTATGCAGCAGGAATTGGAGATACCGGTCGATCAGCAATTGGTCTGGCTCGCCCTGAAGCAACTCTCAGGTACACGCTTGCTTCAAGAACAAATCGCGCTACCGGAAGAGATGGCAACAGTGTCGCGGCGGCAGGTGCTACGGAGAATTGGACTGAGCGCCGCGGTTGGAGTACCTCTAATCATGGCGATCACCGCGCCAATGGCTACTGCTCAAGCGAGCTGTGCCGCGTAAGCTCAATCCTGTGCTACGCTCCCGTGCTGTGCCGGTTGCCATTGCAATCCGCAATCGGTCTGCGTAGGAAGTTGTTAGAAATCGATTTGCGACGTCGAACCCGGGCAATGACGGGCGGACGAGAGAGCAGACTCTTCAACCAGCCTAGTCAATGATGCCTGACCTGGTTCAGGCAACGCTTTCAGCGACCTGTTTTCAAATCAGCACGGTGGCTAAAACAGGACTCACACCAGCCGTAGAGAATTCCGTCGATCAAGTGGTACGCGACGGTGTGGTCTTCGGAGATGTGTTGATGGCACTGCTTGCATTCCCACGTGCGTTTAAGAATCCCTGCTACTTGTTTCAATACTCCGGCCATTTATGTTTGATGGTAACCTCGTCACCCACTCCCTTCAATAGTCTTGCTCGATAACAGAACAACCAGGTATCTGGTAGATACATTCAAACGCCACCGACGCGCGCGAGTTCCAATTGGAGGGCAGTCCGTAGTCAGAAGTAGTCCGTAGTCCGTAGTTGTCAGTAGTCCGTAGCTGTGGAACCACGGACTACGGACCACGGACTACGGACCACGGACTACGGACTACGGACCCTCTATCCCGTTTTGTCCTTCCGGTCGGCCTCAAGAGTTGCTAGGATACTAGTGGCCATAGGAGAGATCATGATCGAGATAGAGACCGCACCGCCTTCGACTTTGACGAGAGAGTTACCACTTACCGCCAGGTTCGATTCCGAGAGATTAATCGCCGATTATCCGCGTGCAGAAGTAAAGGCCGACCGCAGCGCTGACACAAGGGTCAAGAAGTCGGCCAAGCTCATACCGTTCGTCTTTATGCATCTCGCGTGTTTCGGCGTGCTTTTCGTCGGCATTAGTCTTCCGGCGGCGCTCCTTTGCGTCGCTCTGTATGCGTTGCGAATGTTCGCGCTGACAGCCGGCTATCATCGTTATTTTGCGCATCGCTCATTCAAGACCAGCCGTGTCTTTCAATTCGTCCTGGCGCTGCTTGGTACTACCGCGGTGCAAAAGGGCCCGCTATGGTGGGCGGCACATCATCGCAGGCATCACAAGTACAGTGACCAGGAAGGCGACGTTCATTCGCCGGTGCAGGAAGGCTTTTGGTGGTCGCACCTCGGGTGGATTGTCAGCCCCAGGTTCGACCCCACGGATTGGGACGCAATCAAGGACTTCTCGCGCTATCCGGAACTACGCTGGCTGAACAAGTACCACCTCATTCCTCCGATCACGCTGGCCGTACTTCTGTTCCTGGCAGGCGGATGGCAGTGGCTGGTGTGGGGCTTCTTCGTCAGCACCGTCGTTCTTTATCACGGGACATTCTCGGTGAACTCGCTGTCACATCTCTGGGGCAGCCGAAGGTATGCGACAAGCGATCAGAGCCGCAACAACTTCCTGATCGCGCTGTGGACCGGCGGCGAGGGCTGGCACAACAATCATCATCATTACATGGCTTCGGTGAAGCAGGGCTTTTACTGGTGGGAAGTCGATTTCTGCTATTACATCCTGAAGGTGATGTCGTGGGTTAGACTGGTGAGCGACCTGCGCGTTCCACCTAAGCACCTGCTTGCCGAGGCGCGCGTAAGTTGACGCCTATAGTTGTTGCTAACTTCGACGTTCAGCGTTACGTTTTAGCGCTTCTCGCGCGAGCATTGCCGCTCCGATCACTCCCGCATCGTCGCCGAGCGCGGCGCGCGTTATCTTCACATTCTTTGAGTTGATTTCGAACGCGGTGTCCTGAGCCGCGCGTTCGATTCGATCGAGGAAATCATCTCCGAACGCCTCGACTACCCCTCCGCCAAGCACTACCATCTCCAGACCGAGAAGGTTCAACAGACTCCCCACACCCGCGCCGATGAACCTGGCCGCCCGATGAATGACCTTCCTTACAAGCTCATCGCCAGAGTCGTAAGCAACTTTCAGATCTTTACCGGAGAGCTGGTCGGTTTCCCTGCTCAAAGATTTTGAGATGGCGCCGCGATAACCTCGCTTGATTGCTTTTCGAATGTCGCGAGTGATCGCCGTGCGGCTGGCGACGGCTTCAAGACAGCCGCGGTTGCCGCAGCCGCAGCGCGGACCGCCCGCCTTGACTATGATATGACCTACTTCGCCGGCGCTTTTGCTGAAGCCCCGATACAGCGCGCCGTTCAGGATCAATCCGCCGCCGATGCCCGTTCCAACGAACACGCCCAGGACGTCGCTTGCGCCCTGCGCTGCGCCGGCCCGAAACTCACCGTACACCGCGGCGTTCACATCGTTCTCGACGACCGTTGGGCGGCCGAACTCTTCAGCGACGCGAGGCCCAAGCGGAAAGTTTTTGAATTTCAGATTCGCAGTCTCGATTATATAGCCGGTGTCGAAGTCGATCGGGCCGGGAGCGCCGATGCCGACTGCTGCGATTTGATCCTGATCGATGCCCGCCTTTTCGATAGCCCGGTGACCAACCCGTGCGATGGTAGCGAAAACCTGTTCGTCATCGCGCCAGCCTCTGGTCTTTGCGCGCGCGTGGGCGATGATTTGTCCATCGTGGTCGAGCACCGCCGCTAACACCTTCGTTCCGCCAAGGTCTATGCCTAGAATATGTGATCTCATCGTGGGTTGGATTAAACCACAAAAAGGTTTCTGAATGGAATTTCATCGACGCTTCATTTTGAATTAATGTATATGTGATAGGTTTGCAAAGAAAGGACGTTCGATGCGCATTCTGCTTGTCGAGGACGAAGAGAAGGTCTCTCGCTTCATAGTTCGCGGGCTGTCTGCGGAGAGCTTCGCTGTTGACACTGCGCCCGACGGCCGGAGCGGATTGGAACTGGCGACGACGTATAACTACGACCTGATTATTCTGGATTTGATGCTACCCGGCCTGAATGGGACCGAGGTGCTGCGCCGGATTCGGCGCGCCGATCATCGAGTGCCGATCTTGATGCTGACCGCGAGAGACGCCGTGGCCGATAAGGTCGAACATCTCGAAGCGGGCGCCGATGACTATCTCACCAAGCCGTTCGCCTTTGCCGAGCTCATGGCGCGCATCAAGGCGTTGCTGAGGAGGGGTTCGGTTGATCGACCGAGCGTTCTGCGCGTGGCCGATCTGGAAGTTGACCGTCTCTCTCAACAAGTAAGACGTTCGAGCCGGCGCATCGAGCTTACAGCTAAAGAGTACGCGTTGTTGGAATACCTGATCGCCAACGCCGGGCGCGTGCTGTCGCGAACGATGATCATCGACCACGTGTGGGACCAGAGCTTCGACGGGGCAACCAACATCGTCGACGTGTACGTCAGACACCTCCGAAATAAGGTTGATGACGGTCATGAAGCGAAGCTGATCCGTACCGTTCGCGGAGTGGGCTACAAGATCAGCGACGAGGCAGATGCATGAACACACGCTCGATTCGCTTTCGTCTTACTGTTTGGTATGCAGGTCTGCTGGCGGGCCTGGTGGTCCTGTTTGGAGCGTCTGTATACATCGGGCTGGGGCATTACCTCAAACGAACCCTGACCGATTCACTCACAAAAGAAGCGCGGCAAGTCGGCGAAACCCTGCTGGTCAACATCAGCCTGAGCGGCGAAGCGTACGTTGTAGACGAGATCAAGGAGCACCTGGCGCCGGAGATCAACGGAGTCTTCGTTCGCGTGACCCGAGGCGATGGGAGCCCGCTATACACGTCCGGATCGCCCAGAGACGGCAGCTTCGACCCGGGGAAAGTGACAGTTGCACATGACGACTCGACTGAGCCTTCTTCGCGTATTGAGCACCTGGAGGGTGGTACGGACTTGATCGTTTGCGCGGTCCCTTTCACTTCGCGCGATGGAAGCCGATTCCTGGTTGAAGCCGGTGCGCCGCTGAAACAGAGTCAAAGCGTGCTGCACGGCTTGCTTCTTACGTTCGCCCTGGGACTGCCGCTTGTAGTTGCGCTGGCCGTCGCGGGTGGCTACGTGTTGATGAGACGCGCTCTGGCGCCGGTCGGTGAGATCACACGCACAGCGGAACAAATAACCTCGCGCAATCTGAGCGATCGATTACCGGTGGTAAAGACCGGCGACGAACTCGAAGCGCTGTCAACTGCGCTCAATCGAATGATCTCGCGAATCGAGCATTCGTTCCGGCACATCAACCGCTTTAGCGCGGATGCGTCGCACGAGTTGCGCACTCCGCTGACCGTCTTGCGCGGAGAACTCGAGGCGATAGCTCAGCGGCCTGAACTGGCGCTTGACGTTCGCGAGACGATCGGCAGCGCACTCGAGGAAACCGAGCGTCTTTCGAAGATCGTCGAGAGCTTGCTGGCAATCTCGCGCCTCGACGCTGGGGAAGCTCTGATGACGCGCGAGCGATTCGACCTCGCCGAGCTTGTCGCCGGCACTGCGGATCAGATGCGCCTTCTCGCGGAAGATAAGCAAATCGCGTTGAAGTGCAACGCCCCTGGCCGCGTCGAAGTTGAAGGCGACCCCCATCGCCTGAAACAGATAGTCGTCAATCTTGTCGACAACGCAATCAAGTATACCTGCGAAGGTGGCAAGGTGGAGATAAGCGCCGTCGCGGTGAGCGATAACGCGGTACTCGAAGTCACAGACACCGGCATTGGGATTCCACCTGAATCAATTCCGCATGTCTTTGAGCGCTTCTACCGCGTGGACAAGGCTCGGTCGCGACAGATGGGCGGCGCGGGGCTCGGGCTCTCAATCGTGAAATCAATCTGCGCGGCTCACCAGGGTCGCGTAAGCGTCGAAAGCAGCGAAGGAAAGGGCACCCGATTCACAGTGGAACTCCCGCTGTCGAACGGCCACGCCACAGGTCGCAGTGACTGAGCCGATGCAATCAGAAGGAGTGAAAGATGAACAGACTAAAGGTCAGCTTCAGCATATTCGCGATGGTGGTGCTGCTTCTCGCCGCCTGCAGCAAAAGTGGAGCAGACAATGATGGCGACGAAGACAAATCGCCTGAACCGGAAAACAAGGTCGCCCCGGAAACTCCTGCGCCACTCCAGCCTGCGGGCAAAGAGTTCGTCTACAACTTCGACGGCGATGCCGCCGGCAAGCTTCCGGCGAAGTTTCACGAGGCGCTAACCGGTCAGGGAGCGAAGGGACAATGGGTGGTGAGAGCGGACCCATCTGCGCCGTCTCAGCCCAACGTGCTCGCGCAGACCTCCACCGACAAGACCGACTATCGCTTTCCGCTGGCGATCGCCGATGAAGGTTCGTTTCAAAACCTGGAAATGAGCGTCAAATTCAAGGCAGTTTCGGGCGAGGTGGATCGAGCAGCGGGATTGGCCTTCAGGTTGAAAGATTCAAACAACTACTACATCGTCCGGGCTAATGCGCTGGAGAACAATTACCGGCTCTACCGCGTGGTGAACGGCCGGCGCGTTCAGTTTGCCGGCGCTAACGTCAACGTCGCTCAGGGCGAGTGGCACGAACTGCGTATCGAGTGCGTCGGAAACAAGATCACCTGTTACTACGATGGCGAGAAGAAGATCGAATCAACCGACGACACTTTCAAAGAAGCGGGAAAAGTTGGTTTGTGGACGAAGGCGGATTCGGTGACTTACTTCGACGATCTGCGCGTGAGCGCCAAATGAAAAACAAGGAGAAATGTAATGCCAGACTTTACAAGACGAGACACAATCAAAGGATTGCTGGTCGGGAGCGCAGGACTCGCTCTTTCAAGTCTCTCGGCTTCAGACACAGACGGCGGTACAACAGCCATGTTCAATAATCAACAGAGCGCGAATGCGGCTCAACCAGCGCGAGCTTTTCGGGGAGAACATCAACCCAAACCACTGCCGTTTGATCCAGCGAAGTTGAAGGGCCTTTCCGAAAAGTTGATCCGTTCACACCACGAGAACAACTACACCGGAGCGGTTAAGGCGCTCAATGCCGTCGAGCAACGGCTCGATGCCATGATGAAAGACAAGGACCTGCCGGCTTACGTATACGGCGACCTCAAGCGGGAAGAACTGGTCAGAACGGGATCGGTCGTTCTTCACGAGTACTACTTCACCAACCTCGGCGGCGACGGTAAGTCCGGCGGTTCGGTGCTCGATCTGATCAAACAATGGTTCGGCAGCTACGAGCAATGGGAGGCGGAGTTCAAGAGGACCGCGAATGCGCTAGGCGGAGGCTCCGGATGGGCGATCCTCGCTTACAACGCACACACCGGCGAGGTCCACAACTATTGGGCATGGGATCACATGCACAACGCGCCGATGAGCCGGCCGTTGCTGGTGTTGGATATGTACGAACACGCTTACCACATGGACTATGGCGCGGCCGCGGCGAAATACGTTGACGCCTTTATGCAGAACGTGAAGTGGGAAGAGGTGAACCGTCGAGCCGAGGAATCTCTCGCCCGCAAGTGAAGCCGGGCTGACGGGGTTCAGAAGTTCAAGCTTCAGCTCGCGAGCCTTCGAGCCAGCTCGAGCTGGCAAACTGACGATAACGTCGGTGTTTTGACCGAGAGAGGAGATTCAATGTCCAGAGCTACGTCCTGCCTTTCGTCGAGAGCCTGGTGGATCGTAGTGTTACTTGTTTTGCTCGCGCCCGCGGCACGCAGCCAAACATTGAAGAAGATCGACTCCTTCGATCTGCCTGGGCCGCCAGGCAAGAGGTTCGACTACCTGACCATTGACTACACGCATGGTTACTTGCTCTCGGCTCACCTCGGAGCTGGTCTTCTGTATGTGATAGATCTCAAAACCAATAAGGTGGTGAAGGCCGTTACCGACGTGCCGGGAATCGAGGGGGTCGAGTATGCTCCTGACGTGAATAAGGTCTACACGTCGAATTGGACCGAAAACAAGATCGGCGTCGTCGATCTCGATAAGATGCAAGTAGTGAAGAAGCTTCCGACCGAGGCCAAGCCGGATGGCAGCACGTATGCAGAACCCTTCCACAAACTCTACGTGTCAGACGAGCGCGGGCGCGCGGTGGCGATCGTAGACGTAAGAGAAGACAAGATCATCAATACTCTTCGCTTTGAGAGCGAGACGGGAATGCCGCAATACGATCCGGTGGCTCGCAAGGTCTACGTCAATTTGCAAGACCAAAACCTCTTCGCCGTGATCGATCCATCTACCGACAAAGTGACTGCGCGTTACCCCGTAGGAGAGTGCAAAGGCAATCACGGCATGGCGCTCGATCCTGAACATCATCGGGCATTTCTCCAGTGCGAAGGCAACAACCTGATGACCGTCTTCGATCTTGATGCTCACAAACCGATTGCGCACTTGCCCACCGCCGCCGGCGGCGATGTTGTAAAATTCGATCCCGGATTGAAACGTATCTACGTCGCCTGTTCCAGCAGCGCCATTTCGGTGTTTCAGGAGGACGACGCCAATCACTTTCGCAAGCTCGAGGATTTTCCCGTTCAGCGGAAGGTGCATAGCCTTGCGGTGGACGTGAGGACCCATCGCGTTTACACGCCTGAAGAGCAGGAAGACGGCCGTCCGGTATCGCGAATGGTTGTCTACGACGCCGTGGTGAAGCAGCTCTGATTTCGCACTGTCATTGGAGCAGAAGTCGACCTACATCTAACTACGCTTAGTGAAATGGTCGATGTCAGCGACTCCAAGGAGGGCTAGAACATGAAGTGGGTGACGCGAGAGCGGGTGAAAGTTGACAGAGTCGCCTGTCCCTGGCTGATAAAGAAGTTCATTGATCCCGAGGCTCAATTCTTGTTCGTTCCGCCTGAGCAAGTGATGGAGGTGTCAGAACGCGAACCTGCAATCCCATTTGATGTGACTGGAGTAGAACTCGGCCATCACGACGGCAGATGCAGCTTCGAGTCCATCATCGATAAGTACGAAATCAAAGACCCGGCCATCAAGCTTCTTTCCAGGATCGTGCACGGCGCCGACGTAAGCGCGGATCTTTATGGTGAGCCGGAAGCGCCCGGCCTGAAGGCGATCGCAGAGGGCTTCCGGCACCTGGGGTTGGCGAACGACCACGAGGTCTTGGACAAACAGTTCATCGTGTACGACGCCCTGTACGAATATTGCCGACGAAGATTGGCGTCAGCCGAATAAGTAAGACACCCGGTATGAAACTAGTCGGTTTGCGGTCAATTCACTAAGGGTTGCCGCAAACTCGGCAGCATACACTCTATCGCATGGAAGAGAAGAAGTCTCAGGAGCCCGGCGCGACCAGCGAAAATATGCCGGCTTGGCGTGAGGTGTTTCTTTACTTTCTAATGCTGGGCTTCATCAAACATTGGCGGACCTGTCGCCCAGATTTGAGCATGATGTGACGACGATACTTCGGGAGGGATTGAATTGATCAAGAAAATATCTTGGCTCCTTTGTGGCTGTATTCTATCTCTGATGATTGAGTCTAGATGCCTGGCGCAAACGTCGAGCCAACAGTCGATGACTCTGGAACAGGCGGTCGCTGCCTCTCTGAGCAACTACCCCGAGATTCGCGCGGCGCGGGCGCGCGCGGAAGCAGCGAATGCTGGTATAGATCTGGCTAAAACGTTATATCTCCCTCGCACTGACCTGTTGTGGCAGGAGAACCGCGCTACTAGCAATAACGTCTTCGGGCTGCTGCTCCCCCAGAGCGTGATTCCGTCGATATCCGGACCAGCGCTCGGAACAAAGTCGTTCGATAGCGCATGGGGCAGCGCAGGCGGTCTCCTTTTCTCATGGGAGCCCATTGATTTCGGCCTCCGAAAAGCGACCGTAGACCTGGCGCGCGCCGCGGCAAATCAAGCCACCGCCGTGATGGAGGTGACGCAGCTTGACGTCGCAACATCGGCTGCGGACACCTTTCTGGCCTTGCTTGCAGCAGAACAAGCTGGGCTCGCGGCCCAAGCGAATGTCGAGAGGCTGGAGACTTTCGCCAAGGCGGTTCATGTTTTGGTGGAGAATCAATTGCGCGCGGGAGCTGATGCATCGCGCGCTGATTCCGAGTTAGCGGCGGCGCGGATTCAATTGATCCAGACGCAACAGACCGTTGAGATCAACAGGGCAAATCTGGCTCGGGCTCTTGGAATCGCCGGCGATCCGGTAACCGTTGATGCAGGACCGCTGCTGGACTTGCCCGAGGCGACAAGTATTTCCCCACACAAATTTGACTCTCATCCCCTCGCAGTACAGCAGGCAGCCGCGATTGATGAAGTTCGAGCGAGAGAACGCATTCTCGACCGTTCCTATTTTCCGCGTTTCAATTTTCAATCCGCACTCTTTGGCCGTGGTACCGGTCTTCCGCTCAATGGCCGAACCGACGCAACAAAAGGGCTCTTGCCGGAGACGCCGAACTGGGCGGCTGGAATATGCGTCACCTTTCCGTTGCTCGATTTCTTTTCGCTTCGGGCGAAGCGGCGCGCCGAAGCCAGCAACGAAACCGCCGAGAGAGCTCGATATGATCAGACAGTTCAGAACCTGAAAGCCCAGGACGCGCGAGCGCGGGCCCTTATGGATGCCGCGCTGAGAATAGCCGCGAACACCCCAATCCAGCTCAGAGTCGCGCAAGAGTCAGCGCAGAGAGCACGAGCACGATACGATGCGCAGTTGGCCACAGTGACCGAGGTAGCCGAAGCGCAACGCCTGCTCGCCCAGGCCGAAATCGACGACGCTGTCGCAAGGCTGGGCGTGTGGCGTGCGCTACTCGCCGCCGCCGCTGTTCAAGGGGACATTAAGCCGTTCATTCAGCAAGTATCAACTGCACCGATCCAAAGGAGGAAGTAGCATGTGGCTGATAAGCGCGGCCATGCGGCGGCCCATAACAATTTTGGTGGTTTGTGTCGGCATTGCCCTTTGCTCGATCCTCGCTCTGACGCGCATGCCGGTCGATATATTCCCAAACTTGAACCTCCCGGTAATCTATGTCGCGCAGCCATACGGCGGCATGGATCCCGCGCAGATGGAGGGATATCTGGTCTCCTATTATGAATACCACTTCCTGTACATAACCGGCATCGAGCATGTCGAATCCAAGTCCATCCAAAACGTTGGTCTCGTCAAGCTCTACTTTCATCCAGGAACCGACATGAGCCAGGCGCTTGCGCAGACCGTCTCTTATGTAGAGCGAGCGCGTGCTTTCATGCCGCCGGGAACCGTCGCGCCGTTCGTCGTGCGTTATGACGCCGGCAGCGTGCCCGTCGGTCAGTTGGTCTTTTCGAGCGAGACACGCGGCGTCGGAGAGATTCAGGATTTGGCGCTGTTTCGAGTGAGGCCGATGTTTGCGACCCTGCCGGGCGTATCGGCGCCACCGCCGTTTGGCGGCAACCAGCGCACGGTCGTGATTCACGTCGATCCCGACCGTCTCCGCCAGTACGACATGTCGCCAGAAGAGGTGATCAAGGCCGTAGCAACTGGAAATACAATCATGCCTGCGGGCAACGTCAGGACGGGTGATCTCAATCGACTCGCGCCGATCAACTCGGTCGTGCCACAGATTCAGGAACTGGGCAACGTGGCGGTGCGGGTTGGCGCAGGTCCTGCCGTCTACATCCGAGACCTCGCCACGATCGAAAACAGCAGCGATATTCTAACCGGTTATGCGCTTGTCAACGGACGACGCACGGTCTACATCCCGGTCACCAAACGTGCGGACGCCTCGACACTGGATGTCGTAAATCGGGTGAAATCAGAGCTGCCAAGGATGCAGGCTCTTGTCCCCGAGGACATCAAAGTTACCTTCGAGTTTGATCAATCGACGTATGTGAAAAACTCCATTCGGGGTCTGGTCATCGAAGGCGGGTTAGGCTCGCTGCTCACCGGGCTGATGGTGCTGATCTTCCTCAGGGATGTGCGGAGCGCCTTTATTGTCGTAACCACTATTCCCTTCGCGCTACTCGGCGCGCTCGTTGGCCTGTGGCTCAGCGGGCAGACGGTTAACATCATGACGCTCGGAGGACTCGCCCTGGCGATAGGTATTCTCGTAGACGAAGCGACGGTTGCTATTGAGAACATTCACACGCACCTGGGAATGGGCGAGCCCCGCGCCCGCGCGGTTCTAGAGGCGACGCGCGAAACGCTCACTCCGCGCTTGCTTGCCATGTTGTCGATTCTCGCCGTATTCGTCCCTTCGTTTTTTATGGTGGGCATTGCGAGGTCGTTGTTCATTCCGCTTTCGCTCGCGGTCGGGTTCGCAATGCTGGCGTCTTATTTCCTGTCGAACACGCTGGTCCCAGTGCTCTCAACCTGGCTGCTGCGCGAAAGGCAGGGCAAGCAGGACGAGGCTTTCCTTCATCGAGTGCAAACTCGTTATTCACGATTTATGACTAGTGTGATGCCCCTGCGCTGGCCGATCTTGGCTTGCTATCTGATCATCACGGGCTTGGGAATCTTTCTGTTGGGCCGGGTTCTGGGGACGGACATCTTCCCCAATGTAGAGACTAGCCAGTTTCAACTTCGCTTACGCGCTCCCACAGGAACACGCGTTGAGCGAACGGAAGTCATCGCCCTGAAGGCGCTTGACGTGATTAAGGACGAAGCCGGAGCGGGGAATGTCGCCATCTCACTTAGCTTCGTCGGTACTCAGCCGGCGAGCTATCCGATCAACTCCATATATCTCTGGACCAGCGGACCGCAAGAGGCGGTGCTGCTGGTCGGTCTCAAGCCGGACTCGCACGTCCGACTTGGCGAGTTGAAAGAGCGGCTCAGACAGAAGCTCCCGGAGGTTCTTCCGGGCACGTCTATCGCGTTCGAGGCAGGCGATATTGTCAGCCAGATCATGAATTTCGGCGCGCCTACGCCCATCGAAGTGGCGATGAACGGTCCAAACCTGGCGGCAAATCGAGCGTTCGCCGAGAAGGTCATGGCAGAGATGCAGAAGGTCCCTGCGCTTCGCGATCTGCAATTCGGGCAGCCTCTCGATTATCCCACTGTTGACATCAAGGTTGACCGCGACCGCGCCGGCCAGCTGGGCGTAACGGTCGATCAGGTCAGCCGCTCCCTCGTAGCGGCGACTTCTTCGAGCCGATTCGTGCAGCCCAATTACTGGCGCGATCCCGCGAGCGGCGTTGCTTACCAGGTGCAGGTAGAGATTCCGCAGTCTCGCATCAATTCAATAGAAGATGTCGAGAGCATTCCTGCGATGGCCGGTGGCGCCAAGGGGCCACTGGTCGGCGACCTGGCGCAAGTCAGCTATGGAACGATGCCCGGTGAGTATGACAGATACAATCAACAGCGGATGATTACCATCACCGCAAACATCGTTGGCAAAGACCTGGGAAGCGTTTCAAGCGAAGTGGCCGCCGCCCTCGGGCGCGCGGGCGAAGTGCCGCGCGGCGTAACCGTCAACGTGCGTGGACAAATCCCGCCGATGAACGAGACCCTCTCGGGTCTCGAGCTTGGCATGGCATTGGCGATCGTCGTGATCTTCCTGTTGCTCGCCGCCAACTTCCAATCCTTGCGGGTAGCGCTGGTTGTACTTTCGACTGTACCGGCGGTAGTGCTCGGCGTCGGCCTCATGTTGTGGATAACCGGCACGACACTCAACGTGCAGTCGTTCATGGGCGCGATAATGGCGATCGGCGTCTCGGTCGCAAACGCGATACTTCTAGTCACATTCGCCGAGCAGAACCGGCGACGCAACAAGCCCGCAGATGATGCGGCTTTGGACGGAGCAAGGAGCAGGTTGCGGCCCATCCTGATGACCAGCATCGCGATGATCGCCGGCATGATTCCGATGGCGTTGGCGCTGGGCGAAGGAGGCGAACAAACAGCTCCTCTGGGACGCGCGGTCATCGGCGGGCTCATCGCGTCCACTGTCACGGTGCTTACAATTCTTCCTTTGGTGTTTTCGGTCGTCCAGCGCCGGGCTAGTCGAGCGTCAGCTTCCTTGCACCCTGATGACACGCCGACCGCGGAGGAAGCGGATTGATTTGCTCGCGGTAAGCAGGTTGACTCTGGTCGCGGTCAGAGCCGGCCTTGCCGTTGAAGCTCCGAGATCCACATGAAAGTTGGGAGGGGATCAGATGAACGAGGAACCAACGAGCGATGACGCAAGGATTACGGGCTTGCGGCGGAAACGCGAAAGGTTCTTACTCTTGGTGGGCCTCGCCATAGTCGCGGTCGTCATACTAGCGTGGGCCATCGTGAAGAGCGGTGCGCAGAAGACGCCAACCGCGGCAAACGCAGGAGCCGCGCAGACGCAAACCGTCGTGGTTGCGTCAGTGGTGTCTCAGGAGTTGAGCCGGCAAGTCCGGTTGCCCGGCGAGCTGCAGGCTTACCAGGATGTGGCGCTTTATCCCAAGGTGCAAAGCTTCGTCGAATGGATTGGTGTCGATCGTGGCTCTGTTGTCAAAGCCGGCCAACTTCTCATGCGCATGAGCGCCCCCGAGCTTGCCGCGCAACTCAGCGAGGCTGGAGCCAGGGAGAGAGGTGCGACGTCGCAAAAGACCGAGGCTGAGGCGAGAGTTGGAAGCATCAAGGCGCAACGCCTCGAGGCCGAAGCCAAGCTCGCATCCGACGAAGCTACATACAATCATCTGAAAGCCGCGTCAGCCACGCCTGGCGTAGTTGCCGGCAATGATGTGCAGGTAGCGCAAAGGTTGGTGGAAGCCGATCGCGCGCGAGTCAAGTTGTATGAGGAAAACGAAAGAGCGGCGGTGGCCCAGGTGCAATCGTTCGCCGAAAACGCAAAAGCCGTCCGGGAAGCTGCTCGTTCCGTTCAAGATATCGAGTCTTATCTGCGCATCACAGCGCCCTTCGATGGTGTCATCACCGAACGCAATGTCCATAAAGGGAGCCTGGTCGGTCCTTCCGGCGGGCCTGCATCTTCGCCCTCGCTTAGAATTCGTCAGGTTTCCACGTTGCGTCTTGTTGTCGCTGTGCCCGAAGCAGATGTTGCAGGGATTTCCCCGAGCGATAGAGTGAACTTCAGCGTTCCTGCATTTCCTGGTAAGACTTTCAGCGGAGAGGTCCGGCGAATTGCCCAGGCGCTCGACCTCAGAACTCGTACGATGCCGGTTGAGTTGGATGTGGCTAACTCTCCGCCAATTTTGTCGCCCGGCATGTATGGTGAAGTCATCTGGCCGGTTGGCAGGAAACAGGCTTCGCTGTTTGTCCCGCCTTCGGCAATCGCTACAACAACAGAGCGGACGTTCGTCATAAGAATTCGCAATGGCATCGCAGAGTGGGTTGACGTAAAGCGCGGACAACCGATGGGCGATCTGATAGAAGTTTTCGGCGCACTTGACGCGGGCGATGAGGTAGCGGTCCGGGGCACGGATGAATTGCGCGAAGGAACGCAGGTAATACCAAAGCAACCCCCTCCAAAATGAGCAGGGACTTATGCTAACTCGATCGCATCGAATAATGCATATTGGCCAGCGCTTGCTACTGATGCTCTTTGGCCTCTTGTCTTTATTATCCAGTAGCGCTCGCTGTCAGTGTTTAGCAGCACGAAGTCAGAACAGTCGTTCAATTTCCACCGCACGAGTGGAACATGCGCCTGCCCTCGGCGGCACGTTACAGGACCCGCTCTGGCAACAGGCGGCTCCCGTTGCTGAATTTCATCAGCGAGAGCCCTTTGAAAAAGAGCGGGCTACCGAGAAAACCGAGGTCAAGGTTTTGTATGACCGCCGGTTTCTCTATTTTGGAATTCAGTGTTTCGACTCCGACCATAAGGGGATAGTTGCGACTGAGCTGCGGCGCGATGCTGACTTCAGCGTAGATGATAATTTTACGATCCTACTCTCCCCCCGGAATGACAAGCGCAACGGCTATACATTCACCGTCAATCCGCTAGGCACTCAATTCGATGCTTTGATCTCAGATCAGGGACGCGTGAACGACCCCAACTGGGATGGCATCTGGATATCTAACGCGCAGATTACGTCGGACGGGTGGACGGCCACCATTGCCATTCCGTTTTCAACATTGAACTTCAAGACATCTGACAACGTGACGGTCGGAATTAATTTCCGGCGGTTCATACGTCGAAAGAATGAAGAAGATCTCTGGCAATCATATCTGCGCATCTACGGCATAGAGCGAGTATCGGAGAGCGGTGAGTTGACTGATCTCAAGGAGATCGGGAGTGGCCGACTGTTAATCATAAAGCCGTATCTTCTTGGCGGGGTCAAGTCAGATTCGCAAGCCGGGACAAAAGCTCTGCACACCGGTGGCCTGGATATTAAGTACGGCTTGCGCAGCAATCTAGTCGCTAATCTGACAGTCAACACGGATTTCGCGGACGCCGATGTTGATCCTGTCCAATTCAACATAACGCCCTTCAAGATATTCATTCCCGAAAAGCGGCCGTTCTTTCTCGAGAACAGCGGCGTTTTTCAGTTCGGCTCGGATAGCAACCAGTTGTTCTTTAGCAGGCAGATAGGCATTGACCCGTTGAGCGGGCAACAGGTTCCGCTCGATGTTGGCGCAAAGCTCACCGGGTCAATTGGCGACTATGATGTTGGCGTACTCGATGCGAAGACGCGATCCTCCGGCCCAAATCCTTTCGCCAACTATTTTGTAGCTCGCGTGAAAAGGAAAATTCTTTCCGAGTCATACATCGGAGGAATCTACATTGATAAAGAGAGCGGTAATACTCAGGACAGCTTCAACCGATCGGCAGGCCTCGATGCCAGCTTCATACTCTATAAGAAACTGACACTTTCTGCTTACTTTGCAAAGACGTTTTCGTTTGGGCCGCAGCTACGCGGAAAGGACTGGTCCGATTATTTTGGGGCAAGTTATCGCAGCAACCTGGTGCAGGCTAATTTTTTTCACTCTACGGTTCAGCCAAACTTCAACCCTGAAGTCGGATTTGTTGATCGAACAGATATCATCACAAACTTCGTTGAGCTTCAGCTTGCTCCACGTCCCAAACACGGGCCTGTTCGTGAATACAATTTTCTGGGGTTCTATTCGCGTCAGCCGGATACACACGGAGTATTGCAGACCCAGGAATGGCAAACTACATTTCGCGCGAATTTTCACAACGGCGCGTATACCGATGATGATCTTTTTGACAACTTCATTCAGCGCCTTTCATCACCGTTCAACATCTTCAAGAATGTGTTCATTCCGGCGGGCATCTACCACTTTGACCGCCACCAATTTACCTACGGCTCAGACCGCAGCAAACGCTTTTTCTACAGCTTCTTTGAGCGATTTGGGACCTTCTACAATGGCACGCTCAATGAGTTTCGTGTGCGAACCAGCTATCGGCCAACTGCCAAAATCTCGCTTGCAGCAGTCGAGACGTGGGATAGATTTCGCTTCGGCAATGGAATCTTCAATGTCCACATAGGATCAATCAATACAAGCTATTCCTTCAATCGCTTTCTCACCACATCCTTCTTAGTCCAGGTAAATTCCATCGAGAAGAATCCCGTGAGCGCGAACTTCCGGCTCCGATATAACTACAGGCCAGACAGCGATCTGTTTATCATTTACAACATTGGCAGCCAGTTCAACAGCATTGCGGCGGGTAATCCCGTGCTAAGCCGAGAGCAACGATTCACAGTAAAATACACATACTCATTCTTCAAATGAAGTACTCACTTCTCACTCAACTCAACATCAAAGAGTGAAGACGGAGTCGCAAATCCTACTCGCGCCTCGCCTGCCTTGCACGACTTCCATGTAGTGGACCGGCTGGAGGTCTCGCGATGTTGGCCCCGGATCTTGAATTGACAACCGCGCGGCTTAGAGTTTATTTTTCTCTCGTTGACAATTTGTCTGCCGAAGTTGTTCATGCGTCTTTGAATTTGTGGACGAAGGACAACACGGGGGAACCATCGTTCCGCGGAAAACGGAACAGGGGCGTATCGTGGAGCTTGCTTCTCGTAGGGCACTTCCTAGCCCGAGCCCGTCAGCTAACCTCGTAGGCATTAGGGAAGGGCAATTACGCCGCGACTAGACTTCTAACGGCTAGGAGGATTTGCGCCGCGCCGTTACGTCATGTGCGTAAGTCGGGGACAGGAGAACTAGACTTACTCGCTCTTGCGAGCAAGTCTACCGCCTTCTCACTCCCTGAACAATCCCTTCTACACAATTAGGGTTCGTGCAGAGCATATAGTCTGGGTCGTAGGCGTGTATCCAGATTGTTTAGCTCAAGGCACGGACAAGATTACCCTGCGGTCGTCAAACGCGCTGGGATAAAAAGTTCTAGCTATGCGTGCAACCGCCAGGTGAGAAATGCCTGGCTCATGTACGCTAAGCGTTGCTAGATACGAATTGGGGCGAGCAAGGGGATTCTCGTAATCGAGAATATCTACGGTATAGGTAATGCAGTCCAAGCGGCTCAAGGAGGAGCCACGCCGATGAGATTCAATCGACAGACAGGTCAAAACCTCACACGAAGCCTGATCAGCATCTCTTTCATCATCTGTTCGGCTATGATAGGAGGAAGTGCCCAGCCTTTGAAACCAATCAGTAGAGCAACAAATCCTGACGAGGGTGCATCGGCGAAGAAGCGCGCCCCCCATGCTGACAAGGATAGTACTGAGAAGAACAGCTCTAATGACGCTCAACCTGAAGAGAAAGCCTTGGACTCGGAAGCTAATTCAAGGAACGGAGACCGCGAGGCTGCCTCCACCAATCGAGCGGCCGCGGATGAGACAGACACCGCAAATAGACTTGGCGCGCATGACGAAGCGATCCGGATTCTGAATGAGAAGCTCAGCCAGATGCAGAAACTCATCGAGCAACAAGAGCGAACCATAGAACTTCTCGTGGGTAAAACAGCGGCCAAGCCCATGGAACCGTCAAATGAACGCGCAACAGGTGCTTTGGCAACTAAGGCTTCAGCCGAGACTGGAGCTGTCCAAAATATTCAAAAGCCGGATCAGCCAAAGGCAGAGCAGACAGTAGCTGATCGATTACAAAAGGTTGAGGATACGGTGCGAAAGATCGGTCCGATTAAGTGGAGTGGTGATATGCGGCTCCGCTTTGACGCCTTTTTTCGACCGGCAAGTAAGCCCCCTGATCCGCCGTCCCTTCATCAGCAAAATGTCAGAATGCGCTATCGTTTGAGGTTGAATCTCGATGCCGACGCCAATCCGTATCTGAGCTTTCACGGTCAGCTATCTACTGCTCCGGCTAACAATCAGCTCACTTCGGATCAAGATTTCAGCGGCATAGTGATCAAACATCCTTTCTTCATTAACGAAGCCTGGTTGGACTTTCACCCAAACAAGAGCATTCAGCTTCAGGCCGGCCGGTTGTTGCCGATCTTTGCCGATGGTTCACTGTTCCTTTTTGACGACGATATTCGGTTTAACGGCTTCAACGAGAGATTCAGTATTCCGCTGAAGAGTGCGCCCGCTGGAATCACGAACATCGAATTCCGGGCCGGACAATACATTTTCAGCAACCCGGTCGTCCCAATCGTAGATAAAGGCAGCCCTTTGAACCTGGCTGGGGCGAAGGTGGGCAGCACGGGGCGATCGGCCAATTTGTTTCATCAGGGCTTCGTCGTCGATCAAAAGTTGAACGAGCAATGGAGCCAGCAGTTCACGACAGATGTTCAACTCTATCGCAATCCAAATCAGATACTGCTTGCTTCGACACAGGCGGGCCCTTCCTTTGTAAGTTCCGGTATTGGGCTTACACTATCCGGCCCGATAAACGGCGCTGGTAATGCCACGACCACGCCAGGCGGGTCCATTTACAGGGCTGGGAATTTCCAGATCGGCCGCGCGGCTTATCGACTCAATAATACTGGATTTAGTTGGGGCGATCATCAGTATCCGATTTCGCTCTATGTCCAGCTGGTACGGAATTTCGGCACCGGCGCGCATGAGCGAGACTCGATGATGACAACCTTCCAGGTTGGTAAGTGGACCAAGCGCGGAGATATGGTCTTCACCTACTTTTTCACGATCAAGGGAGCCAATTCGATCATTGGGCAATTAAGAACGTAAGGCTGGAGACCATCGGGTTTATCAGGCATGGGCTTCGCAACAGCGGTCAGTATCCAAACTTTTTCGTGGCGCTCGATGGTACGGTTCCGACTCTTTACCGTTTTCAGGAGCGACTGCTGTTTTCCTTCTAAAGACAGCCGGACCTAATCAGTCGGCGGCCTACTGCGATGTGCGACACCGTTGATGACTAAGACCAAGTCACACTACGCCCGATGTGCTGCGAAACCCTCAACAGTGCGACGCGTGCGGTGGAGGCGTGTCTGTCGTCTGGTAGTGATCCTCGGCCTGCTTACGACTTCCCCGCGGCAAAGCCGTGATGCAAGTAGCGCGATCGGGTCCGTCAATGGCCGGCGGTCAGGCGTTTAGTGAGGCGTTGTTCCTGACGAAGGGGTTCGACGCTGCGGCAGTAACAGGAGCTTTTCATTATTCCCAACGCGCGCTGCCTGGCTCGAAAGAAGACGAAGTTTTGAGAAGCTGGGCGCGCGCGTTGGGAGGATCAGAGAGACTTCGGCGAATCGAGAACATCTATGTTCGCGGTAGAGTAGAAACTGGCGGCCTGAGCGGGTTGTTCGAAGAATGGCGAGTGGCTAACGGCCGACACAAGCAAAACATCGAGCTTGGAGAAACGTATAAACAGCTCACGGTGTTCAACGGCCGCATAGGTTGGATCGTCGATCAGAACGGCAGTGTCCAGGAACTCATAGGTGCGGACCTCGAAAGCGAAGTAACATCTGCCTATCTTGCCAGCTACTCGTACTTGTTCCCTGGCCGCATGCAAGGACGCGTTGAGCACCTTGGTGAAGATGAAACCAAACACGCTCATGTATTGAATATCCTCCCCCAAACCGGACGACCAGTTGCCTTTTACCTTGATAAGGCGACGTACTTGCCGCTGAGGTTGGAGCGGCGTGAGGCTGAGCGTATACGCACTACATATTTCAGCGACTGGCGCGATGTTGATGGCCTCAAGATGCCATATCAATTGCGTCAAACTGTGGGAGATGGTACCCGCGATCTCGTTTTGACGATCCAAGAAGTGCGCTTGAACGTGCCACTGAGCCCAGGTGAATTTGAGAAGCCGCAAGCGCGCTCGGCAGACCTTCATTTTCTTTCAGGCCGGGCAGCTTTGGGAATCCCGTTTGAAGTCGGAGGCAGTAATCACATCTTCATTCAAGCGCGGCTCAATGGCTCTAAGCCATCCTGGTTTATTCTTGACACCGGCGCTGCAACCTCAATGATCGATGTACGGTTGGCGGACCGGCTCGGCCTGAAGGTACAAGGAAAACTCGAAGGCCGAAGATCTGGAGACAGGTCAATCGATGTAGGCCTCGTCAAGAATGTAATCTTCGGCTTCCCCGGCGTCGAAGCAGCAAATCAAAGTACTGGTACGATCCAATTACAATCCTCTGACGCGCTCCTCGGTCGGACTATTAGTGGTCTGCTCGGTTACGATTTCTTTAGCCGCTTCGTCGTCGAAATTGATTACACCGCGAAGAAGATTAACCCCTCTGACCCCAAGAGCTATCAATATCGCGGAAATGGCGAAAGCATCCCAATCACAGTTGACGGAAACGTCCCGTATATTCGCGCCAGAATAACACTGACTGAGCGCGACACCGTCCAAGGGAAGTTTTTTATTGACACCGGTACGAGCTATTTTCTAGAACTGAACAGATCATTCATTGAGCGCAATAAGCTCTTAGCGCCGCTTCCTCAGACTATCAACCCCCCTTCTTCGGCGACTTCACAGGACGCGCAAGTCCTCATAGTACGCGGAAAGAGACTTCAAGTCGGGCGGTTCATTATAAAGAATCCAGTCGTACGCTTATCCAAAGCTACAAGTGGCGTCGAGGCTAATCCCGATCAGGACGGAATTATCGGCGGAGAGCTTTTACGCAGGTTTAAGGTCACGCTAGATTACTCACGACAGCAACTGATGCTTGAGCCGAACACCCATTTCGATGAGCCGATTGAAACTGATATGAGTGGGGCTGACATAATTGCAGAAGGGCCGGGCTTCAAGATCTTTAGGATACGAGGAGTAGTTCCAAACTCTCCTGCGGCGGAAGCGGGACTCGTGGAAGGGGATGTAATAACAGCCATCGATGGCCGGCCGGCTGCTGGCTTCACATTGGACCAAATCAACATGATGTTCAAACAGGCAGGGTCCGCGTACACACTCACCATCAGAAGAGCATCCCAGCTTTCCGACATCAAGCTCAAGCTCAAGCGCTCAATCTAGATCCGCTCCCAGAGTGACAGTGTCGAGCGACGGCTCAGCGAGCAAGCAAACCTGCAGTAACTCACCAAATTCCGTCCTAACACAAAAAGGTTTGGGGTTCCTTCAATTCGACTAAATTCGTATATATCCATATATATTGATCAGCAGCGATTGCCAAGCATCATCTACAAGTGTATAAACTCGAACCCATGGAACTACTAAGACTTCAAGACGCAGCAAGGATGATGAGTATCAGCTATCCGACTCTCAAGCAGTGGATTTACCGAGGCAGAATCCGATCGGTAACGACTGCGGGCGGTCATCACCGAATTCCACGAGGTGAGGTGGATCGCTTCGCAACCGTCACGCAGTCAAAGACCAAAAAGCCTGCCGGGCTCGAAGCGATTAGTGGTCGCAACAAGCTGTTGGGTACCGTTACCGAAGTGCAGTACGAAGGCTTGCTAGCACAGGTGACGATAAGCGTCGGAGGGCAGTTCATTACGTCAATCATCACTCGAGATGCCTGCCAGGAACTCGATCTCAAGAAGGGCGCACGCGCGTTCGCGCTGATCAAGGCAACAGAAGTCATGGTGATCCGGGGTTGACGCGGCCACAAGAGAGAAGCGACATGACAAGGATCAATTCTAGTGTTCTGCTGAGGGCAGCCGTGGCGACACTGTTCGGTGTAGTCGGCGTTCTAGCCCAGTCTCAGTTGCCTTCGACATCGGTGTCGGCCTTCAAACTAACAGTCGATGGCGATGTGGGGAAGGCGCTCAGGCTTTCATTGGCGGACCTGGCGCAGCTCCCACGGCGCGAACTCCGAGCCAAAGAACACGACGGAAGCGAGCACATTTATGTTGGCGCGGCTCTCGCGGACGTGCTGCGCCCTGCTGGCGTGCAATTCGGCGATAAGTTGCGAGGAGAGAATCTTGCGATGTTCTTGGTGGTTCAGGCGGCCGATCGTTACCGGGCTGTCTTTGCGCTTCCCGAACTGGATCCTGGCTTCACCGATAACCAGGTCATTCTTGCTTATTCGCGCGACGGCCAGCCGCTCTCCGAAAAGGATGGGCCTGTTCGCATAGTGGCGCCGAACGAAAAGCGCCAGGGCCGATGGGTAAGACAAGTCATCGCGCTGACTATTCGGCGAGCCCAGTGAGGAGAGAGAGAGAGAGAGAGAGAGAGAGAGAGAGAGAGAGAGGAGTAGAGATGTCAATAAGCGCACGAAACCATCTGAAGGGTAAGATCACAGACCTCAAGCTTGGCGATGTTATGGCGCATGTCACCATCAAGGCGGGCCAGAATGTAATTGAATCTGTCATCACACGCCAGAGCGCAGAGGAAATGAATCTCAAGAAGGGAGATACCGTGACCGCCGTTGTCAAAGCAACCGAAGTAATGGTCTCAAAGGAATCGTAAATCAAGACTCCGAGCCACCGCACCTACGGGCGAGACGGTAGCGCCTGCCTAAGGGCGAGTGGCCGATAGGGTCTGGCGGGAAACGGCCAGGCCTCCCACGCTTGGAAAGGAGCACATATGCGGATTCGGCTACTAAGGAATTCGTTTGTCCTATTGCTTTTCACGCTTACCGTCCACCCGTTGATCAGTGTTGCCGCCGCCCAGGCGGGGCAAGCAGAACTCACCGGTGAAATTCGCGACCCGTCCGGAGCCTTAATTCCAGATGCGAAGATCACGCTAACTCGGGCGGAGTCCAAAGAATCCCACGCCTCGACCGCTGGTGCAGCCGGTGTCTACACGTTAACAGGCCTGAAGCCCGGAGCCTACACGATCACTGTCGAGGCTCAGGGATTCAAGCGCCTCGTACAGGAAGGCGTCCAACTTGCAACCGGCGAGCGAGTCCGCCTCGACCTTGAGATGACTCCGGGCGGAGTCGACGAAAGTATAACGGTCACAGGCGACGCGTCCTTGCTCAGGACTGAATCGGGAAGCCTGGGCCAAGTGATCGGCAACCGAAAGATCGTCGATCTTCCGCTTAACGGCCGCACGTTCGTCTCTCTGGCCGCGCTTGCCCCGGGAGTCGCGTTGCCACCGGCATCTTTCTTCCCTCGCATCAACGGAGGCCGCCCACGAACCAATGAGTACCTCTTCGACGGCATATCAGTGCTTCAACCGGAACCCGGTCAGGTCGCCTTCTTTCCAATCGTGGATGCGATACAGGAATTCAAGGTCGAGTTGAACAGTCCTCCCGCTGAGTTCGGCCGCTTCAACGGCGGCGTTATCAATCTCACCACGAAGGCCGGCACGAACGAGTTTCATGGTTCGGTGTTTGAGTTCTTCAGGAACGAGGTATTGAACGCGCGGAACCTTTTCGCGCCTAAGACGGTCAGTGATCCGAACAAGCCGGTCTTTCGACGAAACCAGTTTGGGTTTGTGCTGGGCGGTCCGATAGTCAAAGACAAGACATTCTTCTTCGTCGACTATCAAGGAACACGCCAGCTTGTTGGACGGGTTCGCATCTCAACCGTGCCGACGCTGTTGCAGCGGAAGGGTATATTCACGGAGGCGGTGAGCGGTGTTCTGCCGCGTATTTTCGACGCCGCCACGACGCAGCCCAAGTCAGGCGGCGGATTCACACGCAGCCAGTTTTCGGGCAACGCGATCCCGCAGCAGCGGATCGACCCGGTAGCCTTGATACTTCTCGACCGTTATCCCCTCCCCACATCACCTGGAACAGCGAACAACTTTCGCAGAGTGGCCAACGAGCCCGACAATCAGGACCAGTTCGACCTGCACATAGACCATCGATTCTCGGATAAGGATCAGATGTTCGGCCGCTATTCTTACGGAAGAGATGTAATAGCGCCGGTTGCGCCACTCCCTGATGGAAGCGGGAATATCACATCGGGAGCAATCGGAATCACGGACACTGTCGGCCAATCTTTTGCTTCAAGCTATATGCACTTCTTCAGTCCTCGGTTAATCAACGAGCTTCGCGTCGGCTACACTCGTCGCTCGATTGACCGAACGGCCTTGCTGCTCGACCGTCCGCCTTCAGAGAGCCTGAAGCTGCCAGGGATTCCGTCAAACGCCGCCTTTCAGAACGAGCTACCTACATTCAATATCACGGGTTTTCAGCAACTCGGGCCGCCCGCAAACACTGACTCGGATTTCCGAACCGATGTAACCGAGATAGTCGACTCGCTGGCGATTCAACGCGGCAAGCATTCGATCAAAGCAGGGCTGGACTTTCGATGGGAGCGGCTAGACATTATCCAGCCCCCTTCGCCCACCGGCATCTTTCAGTTCAGCACCCTGTTCACCGACTTACCCGGCACCACCGGAACGGGAAATTCCCTGGCGAGTTTTCTATTGGGCCAGGTTCAAACTTTCTCGATCGACCTTCAACAGAAGGCGCTTCGCCCTCGCGCACACATAGAGGAATATTTTGTCCAGGATAATTGGAAGGTCAGCCGCCGGCTCACGATCAACGCAGGCGTACGATACACGCTGAACTTTCCTTCTACGGAACTCGATAATCAAGGAGCGATCTTCAATTTCTCAACACAGCAGTTCGATTTCTTAGGCAAGGATGGCTTTCCGCGGTCTGGACGCGAGCTTCACAAGCTCGATTTCGGTCCACGACTCGGCATCGCCTACATGTTAGGCGACAAGACCGTGATACGATCCGGCTACGGTCTGATCTGGATCGAACAAGCGGGCCTCACTACTCCGTTCATCAATCCACAGTTTCCCTTTATTCAGACCGTCAGTCAGCGAACGCTGGACAATATCAACGCCGCATTTGTGCTTTCGACGGGGCCGAGCGTCGCGCCGATCCCGATTACTCCGGATGCGGGTCTCGGCCAGGGAGTCTTCTCAGTGGATCACAGTCTTGGTTCGGGTTACGCCCAGCAGTGGAACCTCGCGATTCAGCGCGAACTTACTGGCAACATGTATTTCGAGATCGCGTATGCCGGCTCTAAGATCACTCACGTCGGGATACCCGATACAAATATCAATCAATTGACAGCCGAACAGCTCAAGATGGGGACCGCGCTGCTCCAGCGAGTGCCGAATCCGTTTTTCGGTCTGATCCCGCGTTCGTCGTCTCTCGGAGATCCGACCATCCCGGTGGCGCAGCTATTAAAGCCCTTTCCTCGTTTTACTACTGTGAGCTTGTTTCGTAACAACGTTGGCAATACGAACTACAACGCTTTCCAGATGAAAGTGGAGAAGCGTTTCTCAAAAGGGGCGTCTTTCCTTGTCTGCTACACTCGGTCGAAGTTGATCGACGAAGCATCCTCCGTCTTTGACGCGTCAATACTGACCGGCCCAATCGCCAACTTTCCCGTGGCTGACAGCTTAAATCGTAAGCTGGAACGTGACGTTTCGAGCGGTGATATCCCGAATGTGTTTGTCGCAAGCTTTACATACGAGCTTCCGTTTGGGGTGGGAAAGGCGTTTAACCCAGCGGGGTTCGCGGGCAGGCTTCTTCGAGGGTGGGAATTTGCGGGCGTTGTTACGTTGCAATCGGGCTTGCCCTTGGCGGTCACTCAGGCAACGAACTCTAATTCTTTTGCCGGATTCGGAACGCAGAGGCCCAACCGCGTAGCGAACTCGGAGCTTTCGGAGTCCGAGCGGAGCACGGCGCAGTTCTTCAACACCACTGCGTTTCAGGTAGCTCCGCAGTTCACGCTCGGTAACAGCTCGCGCAATCCGGTGCGCGGGCCCGCGTATCGCAACGCCGATATCGCGCTGATCAAGCGTACCTACTTTAGCGAGCGGATCAACCTGGAGTTCCGAGCGGAGGCTTTCAACGTAACCAATACCCCGCCGCTGGGAGCACCGAACACTGTGCTGGGCACGCCGGGGTTCGGCTCGATTACGTCAGCAGGTGATCCCCGTGTGATTCAATTGGCGGTGAAGGTCAATTTCTGAATTAGCCGGCACAGCGTCAACATCGAGAACCTGCGCTGAACGCCACCTAAAACAACATCACGGCGCACCCACGTTCATATTCAGATCTAAATTCCATGAGCCCAGGTCGAACGAACGTCCACCACGAGCCGAGGCCCTCATTGGCAACATCACATCGCCATTGTTCGGTCTGGCCAACCAGCCAGCCGGCGGCAGTGGGTTCGGTTTCTCCGAGGCTGCGAACAACCGACGCCTTGAACTTCAAATGCGTTTTACGTTTTAGTGCTCAACTCCCTCTAAAGGTACAGTCCATCGTTGGATCAAACTACAAAACGGTACCCGGGGTCGAGTTTCTGGTATTGGATCAGAACCTCATGTACAGCGTAGGGGTGCGTCTCATTTCCTGTGATGCTGTGTTCGATCACTTGAAACAAGTGCTCCAATCCGGATGCCGGATCTATGTCTATGTCTGCAACGCAGTCATCACCCTTCATGAAGTAGGTAAGTTGAAGGTTGCCGAACGTGTCCTTGGTTTTAAAGCTCCCCGCGTGGCTGAATCCCTGGGGCGGCGTGTGTAGCAGCTCTGGAGCGTCGCTGAACAGTCCATCCAACGCGCTATGCTTAGTTTCTTCTCTCAATTCCTTCGGAACGACCGCAAAGAAGCGATCGCCTCGAATCTCCAGGATCTTCTGGATCGAAGGCAGCACTGTCTTCCCATTACTCAGGGGAGTCGCGGCGCATTTGGTCGTGAGGTTCAAAACATTTGCTCTGCGGATGTCATCCAACGCGTCATAGAGAACTTCGCCGCTCTTGCCTTCAAACGAAAGGATGTTGTCGCTGTTTACCAGAAGCGTCTGCGTGTCCGCAGGCAGCGTCGCGAATTCCGGGAAGTTGACGCTCGTGACCTTGTTAGGGTCAACGGCAAAGGTGATCTTCAGGTCGGTGATGTCGCTGGCTTTGAGATTGACAAACTGGCTCGTGGGAAGATAAGCCTGCGGATCGACCTCGATTCGATAAAGCCCCTGCGGAGCGCCGAACAGATTCGTAATCTTGATCCGCTTAGACGCATCGAGGTTGTTGAATACCTGCGAATCGCTTAAGACCTGGTGGCGTAAGCGCACGCCCACTCTTCCGCCGATGTTGGCGTCAAAAACGTCCACCAAACTCAATCTAAGCTGTCCTTGTTTATCATCTGCGCTCATGGCGAACCTCCTTCTTTACATCACAGGCGGACACGGGGGAATTATGAACGGCCGATGAATGATGAACTAAATGAATGCTCCTTTGAGTTCATCATTCATCGGATACAGCTTGCCCCTACAGCGTCACGCCGAGAGCATTTTCTACCGTCTTTATCGCCTGTGCCGCGATGGTCAGCGTGGGATTGCAGGCCAGCGCGCCCGGTATCGCCGAGCCGTCCACGACAAACAGGCCGGGTAGGAACGGGTCAGCCGCGCCCGGCTGTTTGCTCCCATCGAAGACTCTGCCGAAGTCATCGACCACTCCGTCGGCCACCGTCGGCGCAATCGGGGCGCCTCCCAGCGGGTGAGTGATGATCAGTTTCTTGTCTCCGAACTTATCCCACAGCGGATTGCTGACGTACGACGCTCCCATCGCCGCGGTCATCTCTCTGAGTAGTCTCTCGATCTTCCCGAAGACCGGGTTCTTTGCGATCGGATTATTTACGGGCCAGTTCAAATCGAGATCGTCATGATTGAGACTGAATCGCCCGCTCGCGTCGTCGGTACCCATCGCGTTGAAGAAGAAAATATTCGAGAGCATCTCTGCCTCGGTTTGGAAGTTGCCGGGACTCGTCGTATCCGGGAACAGGTTTCTAAGCGCCGTAAAGAAGTTCGGGGACATGAGATCCTTCATTTGTTGCGCGAATGCCTGCGGGTTGGTTGTCTCGAGCGATCCCTTCACGACAGAAGCCAGCATCGCGGGGATGCCGCAATCTTCGACAGTGATCCACGTGCCGGTGAAGGGCGACGGGTTGCCTGGCGTCTCGAATTTCACACGAATGTCCGACGTGTTGATCGGCCCGCGAGTGGTCCACACCGCGTTTTTAGTCCCGACGGCGAACGCCGCAAAGTCGCCGTTGGTCGAGAAGTGAGAGCCGATCGTCTTGCTCAGATTGAGGAATCCCTTGTCCCGAGAGCGCAAGAGAATCTCAGTCGTTCCGAGCACTCCCGCGGCGAGGAAGACTAGTGGCGCGGACGCGGTCTGCGTCTGATCGTTGCGATGGTCTTCGTAGGTGACTTCGTAGTTGGCGCCTACGCGCTTGATGTGAAGGACCTTGGCTTGAGGCGCTAGCGTAACGCCCGAATTCGGATCGCGAATGTACCCCCCGAACAGTTGACCTTGAAACTTGTGGCCGGCAAACAGAGTCTTGTTGAGCGTGTGCCGGGCCGCCGGCAGGCACCCCAGTATACAACGGCCCTGGCGCTCGCAATTGGTGTGGGTCGCTGCCCCGTCACCTGTTGCCTTATGGGTAATGGGATCCTCTTCGTATTCGACCAGGGAAAGCTCCAGCGGTTTCCACTCGTCTGTGACCGTGAAATCCACGCCGAGTTCCTGTTTCAGCTTCGGCAGAGCGACCGTCGATGCGTCTCTGAGGCCGCGGCTTCGATCGAGGTAGAGGTAGTCCTCATCGGGGCCGAGACTGTCTACGTTCTTCCCCGGCAGCGGAATCTTGGTGACTACCTTGTTGAGCTTGCCCCTATACTTCTGCATGAACGTCCGCGACTTATCAAAGTCCGGCTGAGTCAGATTCAACCCTATCCCGTTGAGCACTTCAACTTTGGGCCGCAGATTCACATTCGAGTAGATCAGCGAGCCGCCGCCCACACCGTTGGCCGTGAGTATGTGAGCCTCCTTGAAGATCGAGTACTGGTAAAGCCCGTTCTTATTGGCGGTGCTTCGGATCGCTGCAAGAAAATCGGCAAGGCCGCGGGCGTGATCCGGGCGAGGCCAATACTGCACCGTTTCAGGCGGCTGCTGTGCAGCGGCATACTCTGGAATTGACGGCTTTGGAGGTTGAGCGGGCGCAGGCGGCTTGCCAAGCGTTTCAGGCGTGACCCACCAGGTGCCACGTTCGAGCATCAGCACGTTCGTCTTGCCCGCCGCGTGAAGCGCGGCAGCGGCGACTGTTCCCCCAAATCCAGTTCCAATCACTATCGCATCGAATGGCATCGGAAAAATCCTCCTTAGCGTGAACGTTTCTGAAGTCTAATTTTAATGACATATCCGGCCGTTTACCCGACGCCACGATAGAGGTGCACGGTCACGATCGTTCCGCGGCGAACCTTTGTTCTACCCTGCGGCGGATCTTGCTTCACGACTGACCCGCTTTCATCACCACCATGCACCTGAAAGTTCAGCCCCGCTGCTTTGAGCCTTTGCTTCGCCTCCCTCACAGAGATGCCCGTAACGTTTGGGATGTCTATGTAGACAATGTCTTCCTCTGAAGGATGAGTGCGATCCGGGTTGGCGGCCACGAGAGAAAGGCGGACGCTCGTTCCTCGTCTCACTCTAGTTCCCGCCGTTGGTGACTGGGTCTTGACAGTGTCGCCGTTACCCGCCCGTTCGTAGCCGAGCCCGGACCTCTCGAGCGTGCCTTCCGCGTCAGACACTTTCATCCCTTCTACTCGAGGCACAGACACCAGGCTTTCATCTGTGTCGCCCGGGCCACGGCGAAAAACGAGCTGAAGTCGAACGCCGGCGCCCCGCCTGACTTTTGTTCCTGCACTTGGGGTTTGAGTTCCGACGTAATCACCAGTACCAACGCGTTCCGAGCGCAGCCCGGACCTCTCGAGCGTGCCTTCCGCGTCAGACACTCTCATGCCCTCCACTCGCGGCACATAAACGTCATCTCCTCTGCGCGACGGATCTGGTGTATCGACCGAATCAGACCCACGGGCGACGAGCAGATTGACTTCGGTCCCTCTGCGCACAAGCGCTCCCGGCCTTGGAGACTGGTCTATCACTGTGCCCGGGGGGTAGTCGCTGTTGGACTGATAACTGACCTTGCCACGCCTTAGGTAGGCAAGACCGCCGAAGAACCCGCTGCCCAACTGATCAAGTGCCCGCCGTTCGTTCATGCCGATGAAGTTGGGTACTTCTACAGGCGGTATCGGTCTCGCCAATATGAGCTCGACCGAACACTCTCGCGGCAGCAGCGTGCCGGCGGCAGGTCTGGTCGTCAACACGGTGTCCTGTGGCGCTTCCGATTCCTCCCGGGTGATTCTGCCTATTTGCAATCCTTGGTCAACCATTGCGCGCTCGGCATCAGTTTGCCGAAGCCCTCTCACCTGTGGAACGCGAGCGGGATTCTCTCCGGTGCCTCCCAGAACAATGTCTACCGTGGCGCCCTCCGGTAGCTCGGTATTCCGCGGAGGATACTGATCGACCACTTTGCCGATCCTATCGCACTCCGGACGCTCGGTGATCTTGCCGACCCGCAGGTGCCGGCCGGTTATCTCGCTGGTCGCATGATCTTTGGTGTCGCCAATGACGTTGGGGACTTGTCTGGGTCTGGGCGGACTACCCGCGATGACGAGATCGATCGCAGTTCCCGGCGAGACGAGTCTGCCAGACTGCACACTCTGCTCGATGACCGTTCCATCTCTTGCGCGATCCGTACGGTAGCTTATCGTGCCGGCCCTCATCTGGCTGTCTGAGATCAACTGCAAAGCGGCTTGTTGAGACCTGCCTACGAGATCCGGGACGGTCGACGATGAAGTCGGAAGCAAGACGACTCGTTCGGCGACCAGGGCCCTTTCCCCGTGTCTGAATGCTGCCGGCTCGAGCTTCAGATAAAGCCTGAGGTTGTCATTTAGTGAATCGTCATCGGGTGACTGAGGGATGCCGCGACGTATCTCTTGCTGCTGCAACGTACCGAGTCGAAAGCGGGGCGCTGGTTCCGCGGGGCGAAGCGCGATTGCTCGTCTATAGTCTTCCTTTGCGGATTGCCAGTACTGTGGTCCGCGCTCCTCGTGCACCCTCCCGAGATTCATGTAAGCCTCCGCAAGGTCGGGAGTCTTCTGAATGGCTTGCCTGTTTTGATCTTCAGCGCGAGCGAGGTAGTCATCGGCCCGAGCAGTATTGGCTTGAGACTTCTCGACTCGCGCGAGCCGCCGGTAGGTCTCACCAAGACCGGTCGTGATGAAGGGATAACGCCGCTCGTCACCACTCAGAGTCGCGCGCGCTCCGTTGAACCTTTCCTCTGCACGCTCATACTCCTGTCTCGCTTCTTGTGGCCGGAGGGTCTGCTGGAACACATCGCCGTACCCAAGATACACCTCACCGATGTTCGAGCCGATGACGACCTTGCCCGGCAGCGCATCCGGCGGCCGTCTACTTGTCGGCGACGAAGTCGATAACGCTCTCTCGTACTCGGCTTTGGCGCGGTCGAGGAAGCCTCGAGCAGTGCCGATAAGCTCAACCGCCTTGTTCTGATCCTGCTTGAGCACGGCTGCGCCGGCTTCTTCCCGAGCCGCGCCTGCACGGTCGAGATACAGATTTCCGCGCGCATTCAGGGCGACCGCCGATTGAGGGTCGATGGCGAGAGCTCTTTCGAGAATCGCGTCGGCCGTTTCAAGTTTGCCGGTCAACCGATAAGCTTCGCCCAGGTCTGCTAAGAAGTTCGCCGGTTCAAGTCGATCCCTGTTGTTAGCTCGCTCCTTGTTGTAAGCTTCTACGGCCCGAGCGCCGTTGCCCCAGTCGCTATAGACATCGCCGAGAACTTTGCGTGCGCCCGGCGTTGCATTCAATGAGGCTTCGAACCGCGCCTCCTTGAACCGTCTGATTCTTTCTTCCGGCGAAGCGTAATGCGGTATAAGTCTCTTAGCGGGATATGAGGGCTGGCGGGCCACGATCACGTCGTTTGTCCAATCAACGACCGAGCGTACGCTGCTACTCGTCGAGGGCTGCTTGTTCACCAACGTCCCACGCGCCAGCGTCGCTTCCTCCAACCTTGCGATGCGAGTTGGCGGCTGGCTCCCGCGTTGAGTGACGACAGGCGCGAGTTCGGAGCGCGGCGCCCCAGTGAAAGACATTGGGAACGGGAACGCCGCGCGCTGTGACAATATCCCCTCTGACGACTTTAGGCGCGGCTCGCGGGATGGTTGGATCGATCCGCTTAAACTACTGAAGTCACCCTCCTCCATATCGATGTAGCCATCGATAACTTTGACATCGGCTCGATTGGACTCGACTGAGTCGTTGGCGGCCGTGACCTCAAACTCGGTGCCTCCCACCACAAGCTTATAGCGGCGCAAGACGACGCTGAAAAAGCCCTGCACGCCGCAGAAGAACCTGCCCACTCTGAGGAACACCGAGTCCTCAGTCACCAGCTTGATCCACGAGCCCGAATCCAGGATTACCTTGTTGTCCTTCTCGCTCGGCGAATCCAGGAACAAGATCGTCGCTTGCGTTGCGTCCCCGGTCCTGACCTCATCATTGGCGAACAGAGCCTGACCGGTCCTGCCGCGCCTTGCCTCGCCCGAAGCTCGAATCAGCAGGACCTGCTCGCGGCTAACTTTGTCGGCGGGTTGACCTCCAACCAGAATCGTCTCGATCAGCGCAACCGGGGCTGGTTCGTCCGGCGCCGGGGCGGGCTTGACGGTTGATGAGCGTGAGGCGCGGCTCGTCGGCGCAAGACCCGTGACCAGCGTGAGCGCCAGGGCGAGCACAATTACTTCGCGGTGTAGCAAGCAGGGCATCGTTGCACCTCCTCATGCGGTCCTGGGCTTCGTCTTTTTCTTGATGAAGCCGATCCAAAGGTAAGAAAGCAAAAGCGCCGTCGTGGGATAAGTAATGTTGACGATCAAATGAAAATTCTTGTAAGCCAGAAAAGCGAAGCCAACATAGATCGCGACAATGACAATGAGCATTAGCGGTATCTTCACTTCGCGTTCGCTCTTGAATGGAACCAGCGGGATTTCCTTCAGGACAAAGGTCGGTCCCTTCCACCGGCTCAAGACTGTCTGAGCTGCAAGCGCGACCGCGCTCATGAAAACAATCAGCGCTAAGGCGCCGCCCCATCGAAGAGGGCGAATCGTGATGTCTTGCAGCAAGTTTGAGATGGTTGTCGCATGTATCTCAAAACCGTACCTCTGCTGGCTCGATGAAACTTGCCATCGGTCGTCGTCCTTCTTGACGCCGACCAGCACGATCTTGCCGGTGAACATTCTGCTCAGATATCTCTCATCCTTCAGATTGCCGTAGACCTGCTGATAAGGGGTGCTGGCGTGATCCAGATCGGCCTGGTCCGCCAGCCCGACGATGATGTCCATTTGGTTCTCGGGCATGGGCTGGTCGTCAAGCACCGGGATGCTCTTTATGACCCGCCCTGCCTCATCTCTGAGTTCTATAGCTCTGTTCTCTTTAATGAAGGCAGCCTTCACCTTTCGCCCGCCGGCTTCGGCCTGTGTAAACGCTTGCAGGGCAAGCGACGGAACTATTGAGATGGTCCTCACGTGCGGGCGCTGGTCAGGCCGCTTGTTCGGGTGCAAAGCTAAAACCAGCCTGGTCAAATAGCGCGAACCTTGCGGACCCAGACCTGCCTCCGTGATCGCCCAGTTTTCGGCAGGAATGTCTTGCAGGGCGTCCATCGTCAAAGGTTTTGGTATCTGCAGATCAGGATCAAAATCGGCGACACCCAGGATCACCTTCGTCGCGGTGCTCGAGGCCTGGTCGATGGAAGCCCTCAGTTCGGTTCCGAATCGGTTGGACCTGTCGAAGGCGATGTCGAGCGCCACTACGCTGGCTCCAGCTTTGACCAGACCTTTAATTAGTTCCGCGTGTCGGGGACGCCACTCCTCGCTAAAGTCACCAAGGGCGCCGTTCGACTTGGAATCGCCGTCGGCGACGATCATGGCAATCTTGTCGCCCGCGAACGTGAGATTGACGTAGTCATTCATGAAGGCTGTGAATTTCCGATCGACCAGCCTGTCCGCGAAGTCTAGGAGCCCTACCCAGTTTGCAGCAAAAACTATGAGGCCTGCTACTAGAACAGCGGCGCTCATCTTTCGCCAGGTCCGGGTGCTGGGAGCGAAGGACTCGACTTGCTCACTCTCGCTTGTTTCGAAGTCGAAAACGACGCACGAAGGCAACCGAGTGAATGCCACTGGCGAGATAAAGTCGCGCGCTTCCGGAGATTCATTCTGAGTCTTGTTGCGTGCGTGCGCGAGGGCCGCATCGATTCGGCCGTGATCGGAGCCTTTCGACAGCCTGCGATAAAACTCGGTGAAGAACGTAGACGAGGCGGCCGCCGAAATAGGATATCGGAAGCCGATGGTGGCCGCGATACCTTTGCCCGCAAGCTCCGATGCAAGGTCTCCCAGCGGTCTCGTTTCGCAATCAGGCGCCCCGTTCAACGGGCTGAAAACTACCAGCCTCAAACTGGGAGCTTCCGCGCAGAAGCCGGCTAATGAGCGCGCCCCGACGAGGTCCTGCTTCCCGTCCGCCGAAGTGATGATCAATCGAGGTGTGTTGTCCCGCGCGTCGCCCGCGCCGATGAAATGCAAGATGTTGTAGGCGTCCTTAGCCAGCATCTGGCCGATCGCGGTTCGAGTAACCGCGTCTTCGAGGAAGTCCGCCTCGATCGCCTCGCCCGAATCGGAAAGGGACTTCGTTACGGCGGCCTTCTCTCGCGCGATGTCGAGTCCCCCCGATGCAGAAATAACGACAAGCGCTTTAAGAGGAAGCTCGGCCTTGAATCCCTCAGCTCGTTCGAATGGACTGGTGTACCGGATCAGCGGCGTGCGGGCAGATGTAGCGAGGAATGTATCGGAACTCTCGTCGTAAAGCAGTTCCCAAGGAAGCGCGGCGATCTCTGGCGGGTCGATCCTCAACCTGAAGCTGAGTCCCCTATCCTCTTTGAGAGCTTGCAGCTGGGCTAACCGATAAAGTTCTCGGGTCTGGCCAATGAACAGCCCATCAAACAGAAGCTTTCCGAATGCAGTCAAAAAATCGATATCCGTGTGATCGTGGGCGAGCCGCTCCAGCGCGCCGACCAAGTCAGGCGAGTCGAGCTTCAGTGAGAGCTGAGCGCTCGCTTCGCCCATGCCCTCCGCTTCAGCACGCGTCCGGTACAGGTCGCCTATTCTCTCGATCGCAACCTCGAAGTCGTAGTACTGCATTGCGCGCCTCGTTGGTGGTGAGTACCTTCGAACAACGGACTCTCATAGTTCTCCGTCATTCATGACGTAAAAGCTGCCGAGTCCATCGCAGAAAGTTGACCTCAGACAGGGCGGAGCCGGGGTGCGGTGATGAGCCGGTCAATCTAGTCTTCCTAGATCGGCCTCCAGGGTGATTTTCGTCGTTATCTCGTCGTTATCAAAGATGCCGCTTCTTGTCCAAACTTGCCGAGTGCTTGCTTCAATTCGACGATCGAACTGTTGCCGCCGGAACAAACCAACCCGACTCTTTTCCCAGCAATCTCATCTCGCATACGGTACGCCGCGGCAAGAGCAGCTGCGCCGGCGCCTTCGGAGAGCGACTGGGCGCGTTCGATCATCCAGATCATCGCTCGCATTATCTCTTCTTCGCCGACGAGTACAAATTCCTTCAAGCGCTCCCTCAGAATCGCCTGGGGCAGCGCGAACGCCGTGCCGGTCGCCAGACCTTCCGCAAACGTTGTGTTCGGCGCTTCGACCAGCCGTTTCTGTCGCCACGACTCATAAGCTGCCGGCGCCGCTTCCGACTGCACACCCACGACTCGAACCTTCGCATCGATCGCGTTCGCGGCTATGCAGACGCCAGCGGCGCCGCTGCCTCCGCCGACCGGAACGAAAATCACCTCGAGTCCCGGCTCGTCTTCCAGCATTTCGAGCGCTTCGGTTGCCACGCCGGCAATCAACAGCGGCTCATCGCCGGAGTGAACGTAGCGATAGCCGTGTTGTCGCGCCAACGCTTCGCAGTGAAGCCGCGCTTGATCGAATCGCTCGCCGTGAAGGATTACCTCGGCGCCCATGCCGCGCATCGCCGCGACTTTTCCGGGGTTGGCGGCTTCGGGAACGACAATTCGCGCTTTGACGCCAAACAACCTCGCGGCATACGACACCGACTGACCATGATTGCCGGTTGAAGCGGCGATTACTCCTCGCGCACGTTCTTCGCTGCTAAGTTGAGAAATAAGATTGATGCCGCCGCGCACCTTGAACGCCCCGACCGGTTGATAGTTCTCGTGCTTGATAAAGACCTCAGCACCGATCAGTTCGTTGATAGCCGGATACGAATGCATCGGAGTGCGCTGCAGATAAGAGCGGATCTGCCGTCGCGCCATCAACACGTCATGAAAGTCAGGACCCGTCACCCTTCGCGCCCCTTTCGTTGTTGGCATTCCCAGCGTCGCCGCTTGTAAGCCAATATCGTATCTTGCTTCGGTTTGAGTCAAGCCTGCCTGAGAGCGTCCCTGGAAGCGCATGTTCAGAGTACCGACTTTAGTCGGCGGTTTTGTTGGTGACCAATTTCAACGAGCCGACTAAAGTCGGTACTCTGAACATGCGCTCCCGGGGACGGGCTTTGCCTCGCAGCTAAAGACTAACTTAGAATCTCGGCTGCTCGCGTTGCCTTTTCATATGAAACTCGCGCTCCACAGGTTTGCCATTAGACGCTGGCTTTGCCGCGCTCTGGCGACACGCCAGCGAATGACGCTCAGGGCAAAGTTCATCTTTGCCCTGCTGATTTTCGTGATCTCTTTTGCGGTGAAGTCGCTGCAAGCGGTTGACCTGGAACCGGTCATGCATACGGCCGAGCAGCCCGGTGCGGTGATGTCGAGTGACTACGATTCTCGGGCGGTTTCGATTGCCGCGGGACAGGGCATCCTGATGCCCGACAACCTGGATCCATCTGATACAGCTATTCTCGCTCATGCTCCCGGCTACTCCATATTCCTGAGCGCTGTTTACTCACTTAAAGGGAGAAGCTACTTTACGGTTCAGCTCGTACAGAATTTGATCAACTCCGTTTCCCCCATCCTGATATTTCTGATCGCCGGAAACCTGATCAGTTGGCGTGTTGGGATTGCCTCAGGATTGCTCACCGCCGGTTCGCATCATCTGTCTTATTACTCTAACCTCGTTCTCAGCGATTCGCTTTGCCCGCTTCCGATCTTGATCGCCGTATATCTACTTGTCAGGGCGATTTCCCGACGGCGTGGCTCATCATGGCTCTATGCGGCGCTCTATGCGGCTGCGGGGCTGATGATCGGCTTGTCCGCCTGGATCAGACCGAATCCAATGTTGATGGGTATAGCTTTCGCCGTGGTTCTGGTAGTCATCTCGGGCTGGCGGCGGCGGGTTATTCTCAACGCGATCGTCGTTGCCGCGGTCTCTTTTCTCACCATTGCGCCGATCACCATCCGCAACTACATCGTCTATGGCGAGTTTGTCCCGATACAAATCGGCGTCGGTTTGAATCTATGGGAAGGGCTCGGCGACGCAAGCGGGGGCCGGTTTGGAGCGATAACAGATGGCGAAGTAGCGCTCCAGGAAGTCGCTCTGTATGACGACCCGCGTTACGCTCAATCGTGGTCGTCACCCGATGGCATCAAGCGGGACCGGGACAGGGTGCGCAGGAGTCTGGACATTATCGTCAAGCATCCGGTCTGGTACATTGGGACGCTGTTTAGCCGAATGGGCGCGATGCTCAAAGACACCGCCGATGCGCCGCTGGTGTTCAGAAGCACCGACACAAAACTGAAGGAAGCGATCAGCATATCCAGATCTGCGGATCAGACCGGTCAAAGGATGAAGGAGCGGAACCGCCAGGAACTTGAGACGGTTGACCGATCCGCCCTCACGATTGGAAAGAGCATTTCCTGGTTGCGCCCTCCGGCCAGGGCATTCCAGCGAGTCACAAAAGAAACAGGACTGCTGTTCATTCTGGCGGGGCTGGCCATCCTGTTGGTTGGAAGCCGGCGTAGAGCGTTGGTCATCCTGACTGTACCGCTATATTACTTCTTGTTCCAATCTGTCATGCATACTGAATTTCGTTACACGCTGACGATGCGCTATTTTCTGCTCGTGTTTGCGGCAATCGTGTGGACACTGCTACTCGCCGCGGCTGTGACTGGCGTGCGAGGAGGTATACGTAGAATAGTGAGTTGACTTTCGCGGAAGGCGACTATTACCATCGCTCTTACTCGAATCCGATTTGGTAACTCCCAGATGAAGCTGTCAGTCGTAATCCCCGTCTATAACGAGGCGGCGACAATCGCCGAGTTGATCGGCCGCGTTCACGCCGTGGATGTTCCCAAACAAATAATCGTAGTGGACGACGGCTCGACCGACGGGACTCGCGAAGTGCTCGAAGCCCTGCAACAACGCTATGAGAATATGCGCGTACTTCTGCAGCCTCGGAATCGCGGCAAGGGCGCCGCGCTGCGGCTCGGCTTCCAGCATGCGACGGGCGACTTCGTGTTGGTGCAGGACGCGGACCTCGAATACGATCCCGCCGAGTATCCCGTGTTGCTGAAGCCGCTCATCGAAGGCAAAGCCGACGTCGTTTACGGCTCGCGCTTCCTCACCACCAAACAGCATCGAGTGTTATTCTTCTGGCACTCGGTCGGCAACCACCTGCTCACACTTATATCGAATATGCTCACCAACCTGAACCTTACCGACATGGAGACGGGCTTCAAGGTCTTCAGACGTGACGTGATTCAATCAATCAAACTCGAGCAAAACCGGTTCGGCTTCGAGCCCGAGGTGACAGTCAAGATCGCCCGGATGAAGCTGCGAATCTACGAGGTGGGAATCTCCTATTATGGACGCACGTACGAGGAAGGGAAGAAGATAAGTTGGAGAGACGGTGTCAAAGCGCTGTGGTGTATCTTGAAGTACACAATCACGACGCCTCACTCTACTTTCAAGCCCGCCGACCAGACCTCTTCTCAAGCTGCGAGCAGTGGAGTGTTGGATCACGGTTGAGGTTACGGTCCTCTTTCCGACAAGCACAACGGCCGCAATCCTATGAGCACGCTTGCGACAAAACTTGCCAAACTAGTATTACGCACGCTTCCCGCTAATCCTGGACCCGACTATAAACCGCTCGATCAGATCACCGCGGAGGCTGCAATCAGGCTGGCGCGAGTGGCCTACGATGATGAGAAAGAGTCCGGCTGCGGCTTCCTGAAATACTTTGAGGGAAAGGTGAAACTGTCAGAGGGAATGATCCTCGATCTTGGTTGCGGTTTTGGCGGCAGGACGGTCGCGTTTGAGCGGATCACCGGCCAGTATTGCGTCGGAGTCGATATAGATTCGAGAGAGTCAGTCGCAGGTCTACACTTCGCACGATCAATTGGATCAATCAACGCCTCGTTTGCCGCGGCGGTTGGAGAGTCGCTTCCGTTTGTGAACGACAGCTTCGACGCGGTGTTGTGCTATGACGTGCTGGAGCATGTTCAGGATCCCGAACAGACTCTGGCCGAGGTCTATCGGGTGCTGAAACCCGCCGGGCTCTTCTTGACGGTCTTCCCTCCGTACTTCCACCCAAAGGGCTCGCATCTGGAGGGCTATGCTTCTCGGGTGCCCTGGGCCAACGTGATCTTCCCTTCAAAGGTACTTCTGCGAGCGATCGACGAGTTGCTTGAAGAGCGTGACGACGGCTATCGTCCTCAAGCCCTTCGGGCCGGTGACCGGCTGTATTCGCTCAACGGTGTAACGATTCGAAGCTTTTGCAGGATGTTAAACAGGTCGAACTTTGAGGTTCTCCGGCTTGACTTCCTTCCGTTGCTTAACAAAATGATTCGACAATTCCACAGATGGAAGATGCACTATTATGCGTGGCTGTTTTATCCGCTTTCGCGCATACCCGTCCTTCAGGAGCTGTTTACCCACCGGATTGTCGCCACCTTGCGAAAGCCGCACCCTACTGTTGCTCCGAGATGATTGCCAGTAGTTCGCGAAGCGTGATGGGATAAAGAACCTTCGCGGCGGCAAGATCGGCTGCAGTTTTGAATTGCTGCTCGAGCGTCTCGCGTTCTGCACGAAGCTCAGCATCTGATCGCGGGGCATTCCCGGCTTCGCTCTTCGTCTTTTGAAGCGCACCCAGATGATAGACCGCGACGATCACCGCCATTTCGTCCTTCACCGAGTTTGCGAGTTTGTTGAGATCGTGTGGCATCGCCGGATTGACGTAGCCGCCCGGCCCGGCTGTTGGAGAAACTTCAAAGAGTCTGTCCTCGCCTGCAGACACGATTGCGACGTTCTTGCCCGGGTCGTTACCCACTCTCCAGTTCTCGCCGCCAAACTGCCCCGTTGACAGACCTGAATTCGACATCAGCCCGGAATCGCTCAAGGCGTGAAAATACAGCAGTGTGTCCTGTTCGTTGTCGCCGTGGTCCCATCCGCCCGGTCGAAAGGCCAGAACCTGTTTTTTTCCCTCATAGACACATCCTTCCAGCAGTCTCTTCCCGTAGGTGAGACTACCGACTAACTGGCGATAGCCCTGACGATAGAACGATTGAAAGAAGAAGCTCTTTCTTTGCCGGTACGGTTTAGCCGCTTCCGCGCCTGACTGCTTTATGTGTAGTTTTTCTTCGGAACTCACATAGTCGAGGAGTTCTCGATTCATCGGCCCGTGCAGGTGAAGCTCGCAGTCGTCGCCTTCAACGGTCATCCTGGCAAGGTCCCCGATCATCGCCTGGCACCGTTGTTTCAACTGCTGGTCGTCAGATAGAAAAGCCGGAGCGAGTGCATTCACATCGACGAAATGGGTCCAGGGAATGTTGTATTGCGAACTCAGGCCGGAGGCGAATTTCAAGACCTCCCTTATATAGTCCAGATCAGAAACAGATTCCACGGCCGGCTCGAAGTCTTCCGTCAGTACATAGAAAGCTCGATACTCGCTATAGGGCTTCCCCGCTTCTCGCTTCAAATGCAGCGGTCTGATGAAGGGATAGCGGAAAGGGTTCTCGGCCGTCTGTTTCGAGCATCCGCCGGTTTGCAAGAAGGTAAGCGCGATCAGAAAGAGTGAAAAGCCGGCGAGTGGTCTCATCATTTATTGTTCTTGAAGTAATAGAAGTGATGGTAGCCCGTCTCGTATATGCCCGGTAACAGCGCCATGAACTGACGCCGAACCTTGGGGCGGAATTTTTGAAACAGGTCCTCCGAGACCACACTCGTGTCGAGCCTGACATCCCGGTAGCTTGCGATATCGCGATCTTTGTTGAACTTTATGCCGAACGTTGGATCGTACAGATGCCAGCCTCCGCCGTAAAAGACCTCGACCACCGCGTGAGTGCCGGGCGGGTTCTTACCATCGCTCATGTGTACGGCCCTTGTCCTGTAGCCCCCGATTGCCAGCAACGTCTCCATCGCCGTGCTCAGATGGCCGCAATACTGAGAACCCCGATCGAGCACCCGACGGGGCGACTCCAACTCCCACTGCGTCTCGTCATAGTTCAGCTTGCTCGCAACAAAGTCGTTTATTGCGCCGATCTTTTCGTCATCAGACTGTCTGCCGGCGGTTAGCTTGTCGAAGAGATCTTTGTAGTAGTCGCGGTTCTTGACATCAAAATCTTCGCGAGTGATCGAATTGACGCCGATCAACGATGCAATCTCGACTTGAGCGCCCAGATCAACGTCCAGCTCGCCGACGCTGAATACACCGCTCTCCGGAAATGTCTCGGGCGCTCGAACCTTGATGAGCCTCCCGGTAGAGTCGTCACTCGAAACCACGAGTTCGTAGCTCGCGCCCGGGTACCACATAACATCAGGCAACACGAATCTTCCATCACGGCCCGTAAGCGTAGCCCAACCGGAGCGTGAATCCAGCGCCTGGATCTGCAAGCCGGGCGCGTTCAACTTTCCGGCTATCGACACAAGTCTGGGCTCGTATCCCCGCCATCTCGCCAGTTTCATTTCGGCTTTGACGGCCGTTCTCTTGAGCGTGTGGCGAATGCGGGCGGCCCATGGCGATCCTGGGAAAAATAAGATGAAAACGAATAGTGACAGGCAAACCAGCGGGACCGCCCAGCGCCTCCAATTGTGCCGCATCATCTGCTTTCTACAGTATCCGTTAGTTGATGGCAATGTGAATCCTCCACGGAAGTAGCATAGACTTTAGTCTGTGTTTTGTATTTCCGGTGCCAAACGAATCGCAGACACAGACTAGAGTCTATGCTACTTCGCAGAACCTTATTGCTTATTGGTATGAGCGCCGCGCTGGTGTTCTCGAGTGTCGGCCGAGCGCAGATCCCATCGCAGCCGGTCGCCGGCAACGGCGCGGGATCTGACACACCGATGACATCGCGCCGGGCGCCGACGCTCGGAACGGATATGTCGTTCGCTTCGATACCGTCTCCACTGATCGACGGATGGCTCGACAAGACAGCGGGCGACGAAATGGCAGCCGCATTCAGGAGGGCGGGCCTGAAGAGTCTGCGGTTTTCATTCCACGGCCTGTACTCGCCGAACGGCCCTGAAGCGACTGCGCGACTAAAAACGGAAAACAAGACGACCAATGAATACCAGTGGTTTCCGCTGGATGCTTATGCCGACTTCCTCCAATCCCACGACTTCACGACCGTCGTCGGCATTAACGTCGAGGAAGGCCCTGACGTCGCCCGCGATGCGATTCAGGGGTTCATCGATCGCGGGTTGAAATCGCGGATTGTCGCGATCGAGTTATCGAACGAACCGTGGCTGAATTACCGGCCGTGGCTGCCCGAAGACTACGCCGCGCGCGCCGCGGACGTGGTTGAACGACTTACGCCGCTGGGCGTGCGATTCGCCTTGCCGCTCACAGTCGGACGCGACAACAAAACCCCGACGAAGCTCTCGGACGACGAATGGGTGACGAGAATGCTTCGGGCGCTGTCGACCCGGATCGACTTGAAGCAACGTTCGGACGTGTACGGTGTGCTGCACCTCTACTCGAAAGGCGTGCGAGGTGCGAGCGTTGACGCTTTCAACAAGGTGGTGAAGCCCTTCGCTCCGAATATGCGCTACGTCGTCACCGAGTTCAACATTCGGCTGGGCCTCGAAGGCAATCCGCACCTGACGAACAAGTACGCGATGGAATTCGCTCGCAAGCTTGCCGATGTTATGAGCCGTCCGGAAATCGAAGCGATGTACACGCATTCGGTGCCCTCTCACTCGATACTCTACTGGTCCAACGGCAGAAGATTCGCGACTGTTGTTGGAGGACGTGACGAAAAACTCGCCGGGGATGCGATGTCACGCGGCTGGCATTTGACGCCAACGGGAAAAGTGTACGAACTCTACTCGCGACTTGCGTGGAACGGGGACGTAGTCGCCTATCGAGGCGGCAACAACCAGAGTTATTGGGCAGTCAGATCAAGCGACGGCCGTGTGGTTGTGACTCTCATCAACGATAGCGACAAGGCCGTAAGGAAGGACGTTAACATTGCGGGTCGCGAGATCACCTTGATCGCGCCACCACGATCAATAGTCTGCGCGGACATGAGCGGAAAAGAAATCGAACGCCTGGTGTTGCCCTACTAATTGTCTATTTTCTATTTTCTATTTTTCATTATTTTTCATTTGTTATTGAAGAGAATCGTTCAATGACAAAATGGCAGATATCAAATGGCAAATAGCAAATAAAAAATAGACTCTTCCCTTGTCACCTTCGCGCGTCGTCTGCAAAAATGCACCGAGGCCGCTTGGAACTTTTAGCCCCGTGCGTCGTGTCCATGCGTGTGGCTCCCTGATCTGGCAGGCAAGCTCGAGCTTCGAGCGCTTCACATTCTCGGATCGCAGCTGACTCAAACAGGATGCAGAAGTCCAAAGCAGCGAGGAGCAATGAGCGGCCGGACGCGGTGTGGGCGATCTTGCTTTGCTTCTTTGCCTCCGGAGTAAGCGGCCTGGTCTATCAGGTCGTTTGGGTTCGCGAGTTGGTCCTCGTCTTCGGCGCAACCACCTTCGCCGTCAGTACGGTGCTGACGGCTTTCATGGGCGGCCTCGCGCTAGGGAGCTACTATTTCGGGCGCCGGTCGGAAACAGTCGCCCGACCGCTGAGGCTCTACGGGCTGCTCGAGATTGGCATCGGCGCGTACGGGCTTGCGGTGCCGTTGATCTTCGCCGCCCTCCCATCGGTCTACCATTCCTTCTGGCGGTGGCAACTCTCCTTCTTCGCATTGAGCATAGTCCGGTTTGTGTTTGCCACGCTGGTGTTGATTGTGCCAACGGCGTTGATGGGCGCGACGCTGCCGGTGCTGTCGAGCTTCTATGCGCGCGACATCGGCAGAATCGGGTTGCGAGTCGGCTCGCTTTACGCCCTGAACACATTCGGCGCGGTTCTTGGCGCGGCGGCCACAGGTTTCGTGCTGATTCCGGCCCTGGGCATGAACGCCGCCACAACTACAGCCGCGACGATGAACATTCTTCTCGGCGCTGTTGCGTTGACCGTCTCTCGCAAAGCCGAGCGCACAATTCACGAAGCCATTCCCGACGCCGCTAATGGGCCAGTCCCGAAAAAGACTCCGCGATCGTCTGAGAGCGAGGCCGAACGCGGCCAGATCATGATCGTCATCGCGGGCTTCGCGGTGAGCGGATTCGTCGCGCTCTCCTATGAAGTAATCTGGAGCCGCGTGCTCGCGCTGATAATCGGATCGTCGGTCTACGCGTTCAGCATAATGCTGACGACCTTTCTTGTAGGACTCGCCGCTGGAGCTACGATTGCTTCGCGGGTCGTGGACCGCGTTCGCAGACCGGTGCGGATGTTCGCCGTGATCGAGGTAGCCGTGGGCCTCACCTCGTTGATCGGCGCGTATCTGTTCAACGATCTCCCTTATGTCTTCGTTCAGCTCTACCGTTGGGTTGACAGCAGCGCGTTTGGACTCCTGTTGTTCGCGCGCTTTTTGATCGCGTCGTTTGTGATGATAGTCCCGACGTTCTTGTTGGGCGCATTGTTCCCGTTGGTAGTCAGAATCATCTCCAGCCGCAAGCTGGCGGGCACCACCGGCCGAACCGTTGGTGACGCTTATGCGGCCAACACAGTCGGGGCAATCGCGGGGTCGTTTGCGAGCGGCTTCATTCTAGTCCCGTGGCTCGGATTGCTGGGAAGCTTGAGGCTGTGCGTCGCGCTCAACTTTGTCGTGGCCGCTGCGGCGTTCTCCGCGTCTGCTCGACGCCCGACCGAGAAACGAGATCGACCGAAACGCATCAATGTCAGCGCGACGGTGGGCGTCGCGGCGTCGGTGCTGCTCATCATCGTAGTTGTTCTGGGCGAGCCGCCGTGGGACCCCGAGGTCATGTCAAGCGCGGTCTATCGCTACGCTCCCTCGCTTATCGATAAGAGCAGGCAGGAACTGTTTGACTATCTGAAGCGCGGACAGGGCGAGACGATCTTTTATAAGGAAGGCATCACCGCTACCGTGGCGGTGCAGCGTCAGGGGGGCGGGAAAGTACTGAAAGTCAACGGTAAGCCCGAAGCCTCAACCGCCGGCGATATGCCGACGCAGATTCTGATCGGCGCGATGCCCTTGTTAGTCCGCGAACACACCGACGACGTTCTGCTGATAGGTCTGGGAAGCGGAGTGACTCTGGGAACGGTCGAGCAGTTCCCGGTCAAGCGAGTAACCTGCGTCGAACTCGAACCAGCGGTGATCGAAGCGTCCCGCCATTTCGAAGACGTCAACAATCATCCGCTTGGCGATCCCCGCTTGCGAATGATCTCGAACGATGGCCGCAATTTCATCTACACGACCGACGAGAAGTTCGACGTGATCGTGTCCGAGCCGTCGAACCCGTGGGTGACCGGCGTCGCGAATCTGTTCACGCTCGAATATTTCAAGCGCGGCGCCGAGCGATTGCAGGACGATGGGTTGTTCAGTCAGTGGCTTCAGATTTACGAGATGTCTCCTGAAGACGTTCGCACGCTGATCGCCACTTTCCGCGCGGCGTTTCCTCAGGTGTATCTGTTTCGGGGCGCCGAAGGCGACCTGATGTTGCTGGGCAGCAAGAGCGAGCGCCGCCTGGATCTCTCGGTTCTCAAATCTCATTTTGACGATCCGAAAATCGGCGCCGAGCTCAAGCGCATCAGCACCGCGACGCCGGGCGAGATCATCTCGCGCTTTTATCTTGGACCCGCCGAAGTGACAAATCTCTCATCAGGGGCGAGGCTCAACACCGACGACAATGCCTTGATTGAGTTCAACGCGCCTCGCCGGGTGGGAACGGCGGAAGAAACGGTCGTGCGAAACTTGAAACAATTGATTGCCTACGCGGGTTCGCCTCTGAATTATATCGATCGCGGTAAGAATTATTCGCGTGGCGAATCGGAGCTGTTGACTGAAGCCGCGCTCGAGGCCGTACGGCGCAATGATCGAGATCGCGCCGAACAATTCGTTACGTACTCACTCGAGTTTGCGGAGACTGCCCAGGCGCACGACATCCTGGGCGAGTTGCGACAAGCACACGGCGACGAGGCGGGAGCGATCGAGGCCTGGCAGACGGCCCTGGCGATTGACCCCCGTCACTTCTTCACGTTGATCGATCTGGGCAAGCTCTATCTGACGAAGCAAGACCTCCCACGTTCAATACCTTACCTGGAGCGGGCGATTCAGATTGACCCCGGCAGCGCTCGCGCACATCACCTGCGAGGGCTAGCCTACCAGGCCGGCGGGGACAACGCGCAGGCTGCGCTCGAGTATCGCAAGGCGCTTCCTGACGCGCAGTATGCCCGCTCGATTCCGACCTTTTATCTAAACTTCGGCACGGCGCTCATGCAGATTGCTCTGTACGAAGAGGCGGCGCAGATGCTCGAGGAATTTTCGCGGCTCGCGCCGAACGATTTCGAAGGCCATTTCCAACTCGGCGCAGCATACGAGATACAGTCCGAACGTTCGCTGGACTATGCTACTACGAGACGGTCGATTGAAGAGCTGAAGCTGGCGTTAGGGCTCCAGCCAAAGCACGCAATGGCGCATTATTACCTGAGCAAGGCTTATCGGAGACTCGAGCAATATGACCTGGCGGATGCCGAGTTCGAGCTGTACGAGCGGCTCTCTCCTTAAGCGATCCCTCATCGAACTATCCGCTATTTATTCAAAAGAACCCGCTCTGGGCAGGACAACATCCGAGACACCAATGAAACGTTTCACACCCAGACACATATGTCAGTAAGAGCCGACTACTTGAGTCTAGAAACATAGAAGGAGAAATATGGCCATTACGGATTTGATTGACATTCCCGCCGGCATCAATGTAGGGGTGAGTTCAGCTAAGCAAATAACCATGCTATCGCTGTTGGGGAACCCGCGAGGAAGCTATGACCAAACGTGTCGGCCAGTGACAAACCCTGGTCTGGCTGCTCTGATGCGGACAGACAGTGTGGGGCCGTTTAGGGTAACCGGTCTTTTGCCAGCCGTTGAGTCATTGAGAGAGGTCCTGGCAGAAATCAAGGGCAAAGACTCCGAGGTATTTGAAGCTCTGGGAACAGCCGGAATGCAATGCGGTCGTTTTGTCAGGGGATCTACAACCTCCATCAGCAATCACTCCTGGGGGACCGCGATAGATCTCACATTAGACGGACAGCTTGATCAGCCTGGCAACGGCAAGGTGCAAGTCGGTATGGCCAGGATCGCCCCCATCTTCAATGGTCAAGGATGGTTTTGGGGCGCCGCGTTCCCCAGAGAAGACGGCATGCACTTTGAGCTTAGTGATGAAAAAATCCGAGAGTTGCATGCGTCGGGGATCTTTGGAACTCCTTCGCCGCGGCAGCCGGACCCGGCGTTGAGTCTAGGTGACCAGGGACCTGAGGTAAGGGCCCTACAGACTAGGCTCGCTGCCTTGGGCGCGGACTTAGAAGTCGATGGCGATTTTGGCCGAAATACACTGGCGGCGGTAATGGATTTTCAGTCGAAGAACGGTCTCGATGTCGATGGAATCGTCGGGCCGCAGACTCTCAGAGCCTTAGGTATCTGACAGTCCGGCGAGAATAACAATAACCTCCAGCCTCCTTTCCAGAGACCCCTCTCTCTGCGTTCCACCGTGCCGCCGGTCTCCACTGCTCATCTTGCAGTAGGCGGCATGGTGAACGCTTTTCTGCAATCCCAACGGAAGCCCTCGATATAACCAAATATGCCAAGCAAGAATCAAAACGCGCACCCCTCACTCACTATTCTGTTGGTGTTTTTCCGGAATTGACGTACAGTAGTCAAGCTGCAACTATCGCCGGGCTGAGCGTTCACCCGTTGCCGAGGCAAGCGGCGCATTCTTGACTAATCGAAAGAGGGAGCTGCGAATGGCGAGCTTCAAGAGAATAATCATCGCGTTGGGCGTGATGTTATTCTTCGCGCAATCGCCGCTTGCTCAGACCAAACCCTCGTATCAATCCATTCTCGAAAGACTCCTCGATAATCAACACGTCATAAACATAGTCGACGACTTCCTGATCTTCTGGGACCAGGCCAAGGACGAGACGCCCAGCGCCCAGCGACGACTGTGGAAGCGTCTGGTTGAGAACAAGCATCGGGACTACTTCGATCGAGCGGTCTACCGAACGACAGACCCGAAGGTCCGTCGCGCGATGCTGGATGAATTCCTGATTCGCGTGCCGAGTCAGGTCGAAGCCATTCGCGAATTCAACAGGTCCATTTCCGATGTTGCCACAAGCCCGCTTGTCCAAGCGGTCATTCTCTTTAAGTCGCGCTTCCACGAGTACCATCAGCAAGGCGACCTTTACATCGGGTTAAGCATGTTCCGCTTTGATGGGGCCGTTCGCGCGGTACAAAACAATGAAGGTGAGCCCGACACTTTGTGCCTTGGCGCGGAAGTGCTCGCGGGCTACTCGCGCGAACAGATTCTCGTCGCTGTTACTCACGAGTTTTTCCACCTCTATCATTTCGGCTTTTTGTTTCAGGACTCAGATGAGATGCCGCCTGCTGAGTTCCGCGCGGCGCACATCCCGTTGATGATCGAAGGCATGGCCGTAGCCGCCGCCGAAGAAGTATTTCCCTACGCGCCACACGAACTGTACTTGCATTTTGAAACACATGAGCTGGCGGCCCAGCAGAAGGATCTGGCCGTGAACGCTCGGCTGTACCTCGATCTGATCCGAGAGGGCGCGCCTCCTGAGCAGTACGCGCAGTGGTTCACAAACTCTCACATAAGCGAAGCGCCTCCTCGGGGAGGCTACCTGCTCGGCTATGAAGTGGCCAAACGAGTGATGTCCGCCTACGGGATCGAGCAGATGCTACGAATGACTCCCGCCGAACTCCGCGAGCACGCCGAGGAACAACTCGCCGCGATGGCCAACGAACGCATTCTGTTGATGACTCTCACGGAAAGTTTGTAGTCCCGCCTTGAGGCGGAAGTATCATAGACTTTAGTCTGTGTCTGCAACCCATAGAAGAAATCTGCATCTGACGCAGACTAAAGTCGATGCTACCACCAAACTGCTTTTGACTACCGCCGCTTTCGGCCTATACAATCCGCGAATCATTCAAGCTGATCCGAGTCTGGTGCATGTCAAGGAGGACTAATCCGTGGACGAACTCTTAACCAAAGATAACATTTACTACCGCGACATGGCGCGTAGCATCGCCGACCGTCACGTCAAGCCCATCGCCGCCGAGCTCGACCGAACCGGCGAGTATCCCTGGAGCGTGATCAATGCACTTAAAGAAGAGGGAATGATGGGCGTGTGGATACCGAGGGACTACGGCGGGGCAGGCGCCGGCTTGCTCAACCTGTGCATCGTAGTCGAGGAAATATCGCGCAAGTGCGGGGGCATCGGTTGCACTTACGTCGTCAACGCGCTCGGCTCCCTCCCGATCGTCCTGGCTGGAACCGAAGAGCAAAAGATGAAGTACCTGCCCGATATCGCTTCCGGCAAGAAGCTTATCGCCTTCTGCCTTTCGGAAAAGTCCGCGGGTTCGGACGCCGGCAGTCTGAAGGCGCATGCGGAACGCAGCGGCGATGACTACGTGATCAACGGCGACAAGAAGTGGACGACCAACGGCGCGGCAGCAGGTATCTACACCGTCTTTGCGACTGTGAATCCCGAGCGAGGGACTCGAGGGGTAACCGCTTTCATCGTCGAACGCGAGACGCCGGGGTTTGAGCTTGGCAAGCGTGAAGACTTGATGGGAATACGTTGCGTGCCGGTGAACGAGACGCACTTTCGAAACTGCCGCGTATCGGCTTCTGAACTGCTGGGCGGAGCCGAAGGGCGGGGCTTCAAGCACGCGATGATGACCCTCGACGTAGCGCGACCGTTTGTGGCGGCCCAGGGATTGGGCATCGCGCAAGGCGCGCTCGACCTCGCGCTCGAGTACACGAAGCAGCGGCAACAGTTCGGTCAGTCGATCGCTTCATTCCAGGGTATCCAGTTCATGCTTGCGGATATGGCTACGCAGGTCGAAGCCGCGCGGCATCTGGTGTACACCGCGGCGCGAGCTGTTGACGCGGGAGTGAAGGACGTCTCGAAGATATCGGCGATGTGCAAGGTGTTCGCGACGGATACGGCAATGAAAGTAGCGACTGACGCCGTGCAGTTGTTCGGCGGTTACGGCTACTGCCGCGATTATCCTATCGAGAAATACATGCGCGACGCGAAGATCACTCAGATATACGAAGGCACGAATCAGATTCAGCGAATGGTGATCGGCCGCGCGTTGATCCGCGAAGGCGCGTCGGCTTGAGGCCATAACGCGCGCCGGCGATAACCGAGAAAGCGGTCAACACCCGGCCAGATGCAACGGGTTTCTGACTGCTGAGAAGAAGTTCAACGTCGCCCAGTTATGAAGCGATTCGTGCACGTTGGCGGCAGGCGTACCACCATCCGACGGTGTGGATTTAGCAGCCAGGCTGATCGCCTGCGCCACTGACTCGCCGGCAATCAAAGCGCTTAGTAGTTCATATTGCTGCTGCGAGAGATCATAGAGAAACACATTGTAATTGCGTCGAGTAACGGCGAGAAAGGTGTTGGCCCTTTCAGGCAGGTCCGGATTCTCCTTCTTCCGCACCGCGGCAAAGTACGCGTTTACGGGGTACCGGAAAGTCAATAACCTTAAACAAGGAACAGTTACAAGCCGCACCTCGGACCAGGGCGCAGATCGCAACGCCTCCATCAGTTCGCTCTCAACGTCGAGCGACTGCCCTTCGACACCTGGGCCATCAAAGACCTCGCTGAACTCGCGCTCCAGGGTTGCTAAGTCAATTATGAAGTCTGGCCAGCTCTCTCGTGAGTCTTGCGCTGCGTCCCGGTCCGGGCGCGTCTCAGCCAGATAGCGCGGAAACTTCTCTCCCAGACGAGCAAGCGTGTAGGTCTCGGAAGGATACTGTTCGAGATAATCAAAAGCGAATCGGTCGAACAGTTCCCCGCCTAGAGCGTGCAATAAGACCGGAAACTCGGCGCGGAGGCATTCCAGCAGCCTTCCGTGATAGGCCCGGCTATATATGGCAAGACGCTCGGCCGCCGTGAGCGCATTCGAGCGGGTGATCACCTTTTCAATCTCATCAGTCGTTATGTCAAGATGCCGACGGGCGTCCTCAGAGGCAATCCCTTGTTGAACGCCAGCCGGATGCATGATTACTGTCTGCATCCAGCGTTCGATACGCCCTAGATTGCATGCGTCGTGGCTCATTCTACGCTCGGGACCATGAAGTGTAATGGATGCGGCATAGGGGAAATGGGGTGATCGTCGGCGCCTATCGGAGAAGCTGCAAGCTTAGCATCGGGCAATTCCGCGCCTATGTAGTTGCGCGCCTTAAATACTTCCGCCTGCAGCACGGGAAACTCCGGGATATTCGCGTCCCATTCCAAAAGCGTCGAGACTCCCGCTGTTAGCTTTCGGGCGTGTGCGTAGAGGTTCCATACCGGCCCGGTCACGTGGCCATCGTGTGTATCTATCAAATGAGTTCCGCAGTCGGTGTACCCCGCCAGGTGAAACTGAACGATACGCTCGTGCGGTACAGACTCGATATACTCGACGGGATCGAAATCGTGGTTGACGCTGGAAACGTAAACGTTATTCACGTCGAGCAGCAAGCCACAGTCCGCCTCATCAGCCATGCGACTGATGAACTCCCACTCGCTCAATGTCGAGTCGGTGAAGCCTACATAGGTGCTTGGGTTCTCCAATACCAGCGGCCGCTCAAGGATCTCTTGCACCATGCGGATGCGCGCGACCACGTGAGCGAGAGTTGCTTCATTGAGCGGGATTGGCAAGAGGTCGTGAGCGTTGAGACCGGCCACGCCGGTCCAGCAAAGATGATCCGAAACCCAGACCGCCGCTATGTCATCGGCGAGCCGCTTCAACTTTTTCAGATACTCGAAGTCTAGCGGGTCGGTGCTACCGATAGATAGCGACACTCCATGCATGACGATGGGATAGCGCTCGGCGATTTGCTCGAGCACAAATCGCGGCCTCCCACCGGAATCCATGAAGTTTTCTGAGATTATCTCAAACCAATCAACCTCGGGGTGGTCTTCAAGTATGTAGGAGAAGTGCAGGCTCCGCAGTCCTACGCCGAAACCGAGATCGGGAAGGGCAAAACGTGATGAAGTCATCGCAGTATTATTTAACCGCTATTGGCCGCTAACTGCCACAACAGGGAGAGGGTCCAAACTGTTTCTTTTGGGCTTTCATTCTTTGCTCAAAGATTTGGCGCGCATATGCCCAGACGGGTTTGCCGCTGTTTGGCCCGTCGTTATTCGCGTATTCGCAATCGGGCGGTCCCGCAGCCGGGGCATTTCCATTTGGGTATCCAATTGGAGTTCCGCAGCCCCCGTTTTTAGCGGCACTGTTTGCCCCCGGACAAGATTGTTGCGCATACGTTCCGTTGCCGCATCCCCCCTGTCCCGCACAGGCATTAAGGCCGGAGCAAAGGTGCGATACGGTCGCGCAGTTGCCGGTGCCTGCCATTGTTCCTGAACCATTTGCTCCCTGCCCTTTGCATTCATTTAAGCCGCAGCAGGCATGTAAGCCCGGTGTCGAGCCGTCGCATGTTTGAGCACTCATGTTCTTCTCCTGTAGGCGTCGCCACATCCGTAACCGAAAACTGATGAAGCGAACGCGCGTTCGATCTGTTGCGGACTGAGCGGCATCCCTCTCGGATGATTGCTGGCTTCAAAACAATCCGCTATACGTAGAATCACTTTCCGCCAGCGTCGCGGATCACGCGTGATGATACCGCCTGCTTTCTCGACGATCTGCGCCTCTCATTTAGAGGTGCGCTTACGCACCTGAGGCAGCCCTTTTTGCTGTGAGCTGGCCGCCCCTGGATTACTCGGAAATGCCATATCCGCCAGGACCCAACTGAAGTCAGTTTGCGCAGCCTGGTAGTGACAATGTATGCAACTGCTCCCGAAATTTGGATAGAAGGGTTGATTGACCTGGAAAAAGGTTTCCATTGTCGTATTCGCTACACCCTCTGGAGGAAAAGAGTTCATCGAATTGTAGTTGTCCTTAGTGGTAGCCGGATTGTTTATGACAACGATGCCATTCCTGTTCGGCGCCCACTGATTGCTTACCAGCTTGTAGTAGTACCACGTCGTTCCCTTGAGCAGATTCCTGAATGTCTTGTTCGCCGCGAGTATGTCGGTACGATCGGTTGGCGGCTGGCCGATGGCGTTGAAATCGTTTTTCCGAAGCACCTGGATTGGTTTTGTGGGCGGTTTCTTTGGATTAAAAGGGAAAAGGGGATTCGGTTCTCCTGCAACAGCCGCATAACCTTTCGGCGTCGCGTTCGGGCTGGCAGTGCCGTTGTTGAAAGAGAACCCCTCGGGAGGGGCCGATGTACAATCCGGGTCGCCGCTCGATTTCTCAGTAGCCGTGCACGGCACGTTGTCAATCTGTTCAAACGTGGACCACATCCATGCTGTAAACGGACTTGTCTTTTGTGCGATATGGAAGCCGACAAGCCCCATCGGTACCGGAGTGCAGGTGCACTTGCCCGTTACCGGATCAACAAGCACAGCACTCACTATGTAGTAGCGACCGGCTATTGCGGGATTACTCATCTCAGCGGGCGTCATCACACGCCACGAAGCCTTGATCTCCAGCGCACCGTAAACAGGTTGTGGAGTGCAGTCGCTGATAGTGAAGTTGACTGCCGGTTTGGGATACTTCGGCAGCGTACTCCGGAGATACCACTTCGCGCTGCTGATTGCATTATATTGGACCTCATTGACCCGAACCTCCTCGCGCAAGAACGTAACGGCTCCGTTTACGAGTTGCTGGGGCACCAGAGGCCCGGCCATCGCCTGGTTTATACCGCCCGGCAAGGTTGATTGTCCTTTGGCGATCAAAGTCAAGAGCTTGATTTTTGCCTGTGCGCCACACTGACCGCACGGCGGGTTCGTTGTCTGATAACTAGTCCAGTCCGAGGGCGGCACGCCGTTGGCCTGGAATAACTCGAAGTCTGCTTTCAATCCCTCCCACGTTCGCGGGCCGGTATCGCCAATGCTCTTTGTCGTGTCCGGTTTTCCGTTTGGGTAAGCGCTGGCCCGCACCGGAAGGCCCGTAGTCGAATCTAATGCGGCCGGCCAATTCAGGGCGATGAAAGACTGCCAGGAGAAGTTGTCGAAGTCTATCAGTTCCGAGCTATTACTCTGTTGGCAATTCGGGTTCTGAACGGTGTAAGGCATATTGTAACTGAGAGCCTGAGCAGGAGCAGCGGCGGGATCGACTTTCGAGCCATCGTCCATTCGGCGGGCGACTACCAGATTTAGCATGAAACTGCTGAGGACGATTACAAAGACGACTCTTCTGATCGAGCGATTCATGACTTCTCCTTTCGTTGGGCCGCGGAATTCCTTCCACGGCAGGAATAGAGGCATTCAATCTCTGCACGCATGTGGTCTTGCCTACCTAAACCGACCTCTCCCCTTCTAGGGCTGGTCTGGTGTTCCTTCCTTGTACCCGCAGGCCATCCATTGTTGGAAAAGTGTTATGTTGTCCTGCGACCAATAAGGACCGCCAAAGGGCATTTGCGGCTGCGCGTCGCCAGTCAAGTGATCCAGAACATTCTGCGCGTTACTTGGATCGGACATATAAGCGTAATCCAGCAGCAACACGCCGAACGAGGGATTCCTCATGCACTCGACGTCCTGTTGCCTGAACAATGGAACGATGTCCTGATAGAACGTCGGCGGGTTTGCCGGGTCCTGACAGGTAACCTGGCTCGCCGATGGCCCGGGAGCGGAGAGCCGAGATGATGGACATTGCGAGCTTGCGGGCTGGTTCATCCACTGCTGGAAGTTGTCCACCCAATCCTGTGGCCATGGACTTGTCGGAGGCATGCTTCCGGAGGATACCTGATCATAAATTCGCTGAGCCCATTGCTGCACACTCTGGCAACTGGACAGGTCCAATTGACCGCCTGTCGCCCGCTTCATGTGCGCTATGTCCGTATCGGTGAACTGTTGTCTTATCTGATCCCAGGTTATGCTGGTTCCGCTCATGGCTGCCTCCTTTGAGTCTTCGTCCTTCGCGTGTTAGAGAAAGATGCCAAGCCGCCGTTGCTTACTTCGCAGCTTGATGATTTAGAATCGGATGCTACTCAAACGTGATAGGTGACCGAGCGGGACAAATACGGATCTCGCCCGTTTAGCGGGTCAAAAGGTCACCGCCAATCCTACAGCCCCAGAGCGGTGGTGATACAGAACGGTCGCGGGTAACAAAGGCCGCAAGTGGTTTAGAACAAAAAGTCCCGGCCTCGGTTAGTGGGCCAGTGTAATTAATGTTTGACAATCGAACCGTGCGTCAATCGGAACACATCAAGGTCACTTCTTATACAACGTTCATTACAAAGAGTCAAGAAGTTTTTTTAGACAAAAAGAGGATGTATAATTACGGAAAGCAGGCGGGGTCTCGCTTCCAATTCGCGAGACTTCTACAGCAGCTTTCGAGCCATTTGGTCTACAATTGCGGCCAGGCGATAACCCGGTCCGACTCATTCGGAGTTTGAGCTGTCTTGCAACGACCTGTCGGACTGTTGGGCGGAGCCGAGCACCTTCTCGGCAATTTCACGGTGAAAGTCATCCGAGCACCGTACGGACACCACTATGCGGCCATCAGCTACAGCTTTGTCGTAATCGGTCAGAGCGTTGCGTCTCAGAAGCCGGGCTTCAGCGATCATCCTTCCAAACGTCACCAGTATCGCGCCCAACGCCGCCAGCTCGAAGACGATTATTCCGAAGGCCCACGGCGACACGATCGGCATTCCGCCCGTCACAAGACCAACGCTCCGTGATGTCCAGACGGTCAACAGGATCGCGAATGCCACGCCGAGCAGGCCGCCCGCGATCGCGTATCCCGCGATTCGAGTCTTAGGCGCGTCGATTATCTCGAGATGCAACGGCTCCGATGACATGACGGCAATCGATGAACCCGGCACGCCTTCACGCTGAAGCTCACGCACCACTGCGTCCGCTTCGGCGCGAGTATCAAAAACTTCGGTCCTGGTTTCAGCCATCTTGACTCACGCGCTTTCAAATCCAACTTCAGGCTGACTGACAACTGTCGCCTCACCGTGCTCGCCCAGCGGCAACCCTTCTTTGTATTCCCACACCGCGATGATCGGAAACAGCCTTGTGAAAATCGCGTACAGCAAAACGAAATAGCCGAACGTTCCCGCCGTCAACGTCAGCTCAACCCAGGTCGGCTTATACGTCCCCCAGTTGAAAGTCAAACGCGGCTGAGTAAGCGTCGGGACGATGATCAGAAATCTCTCAAACCACATTCCAATGACCACCAGCACGGACGCGATCATCGTTCCTTTGATCGTCCTGAATCGCTTTATCGCAAGCAGCGGCGCCGGAATCGCGAAACAGCAGACGACCGTTCCCCAGAATAACGGCGCATACACTCCGCTCACCTTCGAGCGAAACACCGCCATCTCTTCCGGCGCGTTGCCGTACCAGGCAGTCAGATACTCGCCGAACGTAAAGTAGAACCAGATCAGGCTCATCGTCAGCAGCAGCAGCCCAAGATTGTTGAAGTGAACCGGACGGAGATAGGCTTCCAGGTGAAACACTCGCCTGATCACAGCCATCGCGAGGATCAATGCGGCGATGCCTGAGAAGATCGCCCCCGCGACGAAGTAAGGTCCGAACATCGTCGAGTGCCACATCGGGCGGATCGTCATCGCGAAGTCCCACGAGACTATCGTGTGTACTGAAACCGCGACTGGAATGATCACGACGGCCATCACCCGCACCGCCCGTTCAAGCCGGTCCCACTGAAGCTGGGTTCCACTCCAACCGAGACTCAGCGTACCGTAAAATCGCCGGAACAAGCCGCGCGACTTATCTCTCAGAAGAGCCAGGTCCGGAATCAGCGGCAGGTACAAATAGATGATCGAGCCGAGCAAGTAAGTGTTAATCGCGAAGAAGTCCCAGGCGAGCGGCGAGCGGAAATTTGGCCACAGCCCTCGCTCGTTCGGATAAGGGACCAGCCAGTAGAAAAGCCATGGACGGCCAAGGTGGATGATCGGAAACAACGCGCCGATCATCAGGGCGAAGACAGTGATCGCTTCGGCGCAACGGGTGACGGGCCTTCGCCACTCGGCTCCGGTGACTCGCAGAATCGCTGAGATCAGAGTGCCTGCGTGTGAGATGCCGATCCAGAAAACGAAGTTGGTGATATCGACCGCCCAGAAGACCGGCCGGTTGATTCCCCAAACGCCCAGGCCGCGTGAAAACTGATAAGCGAGCGCTCCGACCGCCGCGAGCACGAGGAGAGAGCTCACCGCGACCGTCGCATACCAGCGGCGCCCGGGTTTGTTCACTGGCCCGAGAAGGTCGGAGTTGATCTTCGCGTCTGTGGGTCGTCGTTCTGACATCAGCTTCTAGCCGCGTAGGGAATCAATCGCCCTTGTTCAAATAGATCACTCTCGGCTTCGTTCCCAAATCCTCGAGCAAGCGCGTCGCGCGATTGCTCTTCGACAGCTTCGACACTTCACTCTCAGGATCGGCGATGTTGCCGAAGTACATTGCCTTCGTCTGGCAAGTCTGAACGCATGCGGGCACGACATCGCCGTCGCGGACCTCGCGGCCCTCGTCTTTGGCTTTCTCTTCGCCTTTGCGAATGCGCTGGATGCAGAACGTGCACTTCTCCATAACGCCGCGCGTACGCACCGACACTTCCGGGTTCAATGCCTTATCGAGCGGCGCGTCCCACACCGGATCGAAGAAGTTGAAGAAGCGCACGGTGTACGGGCAGTTGTTTGCGCAATACCGAGTGCCCACGCACCGGTTGTAGACTTGTGCGTTCAAGCCTTCGTCGGTGTGATAAGTCGCATAGACCGGGCACACCGGCTCGCAGGGAGCTTCTTCGCAATGCTGGCAGAGCACCGGCATGAACTTGACCTTCACGTCGGGATATTCGCCTTCGAAGTAGCGCTCGACTCGAATCCAGTTGATCGAGCGGCCCTTCGCGGCTTCTTCGGGTCCGACGGTTGGGATGTTGTTCTCGACTCGGCAGGCGACGACGCACGCTTCGCATCCGGTGCAGCGATCGAGATCGATCACCATCGCCCACTGAGGTTTGTTTGATTTGGCTTCATCGATCATTTTGGTTCAGGGTTCAGGGTTCAGGGTTCAGAGTTCAAGCATTAGCTTGCTTGAAGCAACTTAAAGTTGACCTTTCAACGCCAGGATTTTTCCTCCATCAGCTCCTGCAGGTCTGTTCCAAATCGAATTAGCTCGGCGCTACTATTTGTCTTCACTAGTCTGGCGCGCGCTGTAGCCCCGAGGGCCGGACCGCCGTCCGACGGCGCAAACAGAGACGCTGCGTTCGAGCCTCTACCCTTCGCATATCTGCCATAACCCGAGTGCCCCTGCCCGAATGGAATAGCGAGAACGTCCGGTCTGATTCCCGGATACAACAACGCGGGCAATCGGACCGAGCCATTAGGAGTCTGCACGTCGACAATGTTCCCGTCGTTGATTCCCATCGAGCTCGCAGTCTTCGGATTGATCTCGACCCAGCTTCCCCACATAGCCGAAGTCATCGGGTCGGGCAGCTCTTGAAGCGCCGGGACGTTAGCAAACGAACCATCTCCGAACGAGGCTTGCTCATATATAATCGCTGTCAACGGATAGTCTGGGTCCTCCTCGTGAGCGCTCTTCATTCCTTTCAAGCCGTTCAACATCGCTGCGCCGAGCTGATTCTTCGCGGCATCGCCGGCACTCGCTCTGAACTCCTCAACCGCTTCGGCCATGCCGCGCTCGATGAGTTCGCTCCAAGCGGTGTCGGCGTCAGCCCGCCCTGAATGCGCGGCGAAGTCAGCGGCGCCTTTTTCCACGATCTCTTTGACCGACTCGTAGGGAAGCGAAGCGGCGGCCTCGCCTCCGAGTTCTCGCGCCAGGGCGAGCAAGACGTCCGCAGTTTGGCGCGTGTTGAATTGAGGTTCGATCACCGGTTGCGTGAGTGAGACGACCATCCCGCCGGTTGTGGGATATGACGATTGCAGGTCCCAGCGTTCCAAGTCGCTGTGATCGGGCAGAACCAGATCAGCCAGCTCCGTAGTTTCATCCATAAACGACGAAAAGCTTCCGATGAACGGAATTCTCAGAATGTCCTCTCGAATACCTGGAGTGACGAAAACAGGATTGAACCGGTGGATCATCATCACTCGCCACGAATTCATCTTGCGCGCTTCCGGAAACTTCGTGTGGGAGAGCTCCATGAAGCGATCCCTCGGCGCCAGCATCTTGAGCGGACCATAGTATTCGTAATGCCGCTCGGGCAGCAGTACACCGCCTTTCTTGTTGAGATTGCCGACTATCGTGTTCAGCAGGGTAACGGCGGCCATCGAGTGACTCGGAAGCGCTCCGATCGCCAGAGGCCGCTCAGCTTTCGCGAACTCTCGCGCCAGGCGGATAAGTTTCTCCGCCGGGATGTCGGTTCTGTTGGCTGTATTCTCGGGCGAGTACTCGCCAAGCTCGTCCGCGAAGTCGAGCGACACAGCGCTCTGGCTCAGTTTTTCGCGAACGATCACTTGCGCGAGAGCGAGGGCGACCAGATGTTCCGTGCCCGGCGCCGACGCGAGCCATTCGTCGGCGTTGGCAGCGGTCAGGGACATTCGTGGCTCAACCTGAGTAAACTTGCCTCTCGGCTTTCCACTGCTTCTGCGAAACTCACCATATGCCAGCGAGTACGAGGCCGGCGAACGCCACGTCTCCAGGAAGCGCGCGCCGAACGAAACGAGATATGTGGAGTTAGCCAGGTCGAATACAGGGGCGTCGCCGGGGTAGCTAACGTCGGCGCCAATGTCGTTGAACAATGGCCAGACGACATAAGCGTCCTTCCGACGTGACTCCATAAGACGATGACCGACGTGTGCCGTAACACCTCTAGTATCCGTCGTAACAAATAAGGCCTCGTCATTGTAGGTGCTCGGGTCGATCTCTCGCAGCTTATCCGCAAGCGTCTTGATCGCTTCATCCCAACTGATCTCTTCCCACTTCCCTTCGCCGCGTTCGCCAATCCGCTTCATTGGCCCTTTGATGCGATCGGGATTGTAGAGCACCTCGAGTCCAGCTTGACCTCGCGCGCACAACGCTCCGCGATTCACTGGATGAAGTGGATTGCCTTCGATCTTGTTGGCTTTGTGTTCGCGAGTTCGAACGATTATCCCGCACCCGGCCGGGCACATCCCGCAAGTGCTCGCCTTCCAGTAGTCGATGCCGGGAACGTACTCATCGTCGGGGATGAACGCCGGGATGAGCTTTTCTTCAGGATGCCCGCAAGCGGATAGCAGCGAAGCGCTTGTAGCTCCGATGCCGCTCAGGATTATGAACTCGCGACGTTTCATAAATTCCGGTTTCTGGTTTGTGGTTTCTGGTTTCTGGTTTCTGGTTAATACCGTGTTGACCGCATATCCAAACTAGAAACCAGAAACCAGAAACCGAATTTTTATGAAACGTCGCGAGTTCATAATCCTGAGC
>WNFR01000066.1_pt1 | contig 93995 bp, 76 predicted proteins | sample 5400221 | NCBI WGS metagenome assembly WNFR01 (sample SAMN13153357, study PRJNA577476) | soil metagenome | isolation source: 40 cm soil under Madrone tree | place: USA:California | collected 2016-06-14
CGACCGCCCGATCGGCAAGAACCAGGGCATACAGTTCCCGATTGCCGATGCCTACATCGAAGTGGAAGCGGCGAATCTGATGCGCTTCAAGGCGGCCGAACTGTTCGATGCCGGCCGGCCCTGCGGCGCCGAGGCGAACATGGCCAAGTATCTTGCCGCCAAAGCCTCGTGGGAAGCCGCCAATGTGTGCGTGCAGACCCACGGCGGCTTCGGCTTTGCCTGCGAATACAGCGTTGAGCGCAAGTTCCGTGAAACCCGCCTGTACCAGGTAGCGCCGATTTCGACCAACCTGATCTACAGCTACGTCGCCGAGCACTTGCTCGGATTGCCGCGTTCCTTTTGAGCGCGGACACAATGTCTTTGGAGGTCCTCGCGCCGGCAACGACCGCTTGGCCGCCCGCGAAGCGAATGGCCGTGCTGCTCGTGCTGTGCCTGGTGGCGGCGATCAACCTCATCGATCGGCAACTCATTACGATCTTGTTGGAGCCGATCAAACGGGATTTGGGCGCGAGCGATACCATGATGGGCCTGCTCACCGGGCTATCGTTCGCGCTCGTCTATGTGACGGCCGCGCTGCCCATTGCCCGGTGGTCGGATCGCGGCGTGCGCCGCAACTTGATTGCCGCCAGCGTGTTCATTTGGGGCACCATGACCATGCTCTGCGGCCTGGCGCATTCCTACGTGCAACTGGCCGCGTCGCGGATGGGAGTGGCGCTTGGCGAGGCCGGATCGAATCCGGCATCACATTCGACGATCGCCGACCTCTATCCGCTGGGGCGGCGCGGCGCTGCATTGGGAATGTTCAATGCCGCCGCATCGCTCGGCATTGGCTTCGGTCTGTTTTTCGGCGGATGGCTGAACACGCATTTCAACTGGCGCACCGTGTTCATCATCGCCGGAGCGCCATGCCTCATCATCGCCCTCATCATTCGCATTTCAATGCCCGAGGCTCCGCGCGGAATGTCGGAAGGCCGTGCTACTCCGCACCAGCCGCCGCCGTTGCTCGAAACATTGGCATGGCTGGCGAAGCTGCGAACGTTCCGTTTCCTGGCGCTTTCCGCGATGACCTGCGCATTCGTCAACTACGGCCTGCAGATCTGGGCGGCGACGTTCTTCATCCGCGTACACGGAATGAGCGCGAAGGAAGTGGGGATGAAACTCGGGATTGCCTCGGCCGTCGGACTGTTCATCGGTACCATTGGTTCCGGAACATTGGCCGACCGCTTCGGCCGGCTGGATATCCGCTGGTACATGCGCGTTACCGGAGCCGGCATGCTGCTGGCCACGCCCTTCGGCTTGTTGGCCTTGATGAACTCCAATGCGAACGCGTCGTTCGTATACTACTGTGTCGCCGTTGGATTCGTATCGAGTTGGGCATCGCCCATCCATGCAATGACGCAGACCATCACGGCGGCGCGCATGCGCGGGATGGCCTCCGCCATCATCGGCTTTTGTTTGAATCTGGTTGGTTACGGCTTGGGACCGTTATTCGTCGGCGTCCTGAACGACCACCTTCGACCCACCCTGGGTGTCGAGTCGGTGCGCTATTCGCTGATGATCTTGCTGTCCGGCTGCCTCATCGCAGCCTGGGTCAGCTTCTCGGCCAATCGAACCATTGCGCTCGATATGATCTGTTCCACGCATTGACGAGGAGACGCGCATGAATGCAACTACTGAGTTTTCGGGCCGTTCGGCCTTCGTGACCGGGGCCGGAACCGGCATCGGCGCCGCCACCGCCGCCGAGCTGGCTGCGCGAGGTGCGAAGGTCGCCATGATGGGGCGTCGCGCCGGGATGCTCGAAGAGGCCGCCGCCGCCATTCGCGCGGCGGGCGGGGACGTGCTGATCTTGATCGGCGATGTTGCCAATGCAAAGGATGTGGCCGACGCCGTCGGCAAGACCGTCGCTGCATTCGGCGGATTGCACATGGCCGTCAACAACGCCGGCGTCGATGGCGGAACACAGAAGCTCGCCGACCTGTCGGTGGATAGCTGGAACGACACCATCGGCATCAACTTGAGCGGTGTATTTTTCGGGCTCAAGTATCAAATCCCGGCCATCATCGCCTCGGGCGGCGGCGCCATCGTCAATGTTTCCTCGGTGTTCAGCGATCGCGGCCTGCCGCAACACGCCGCCTATACCGCGAGCAAGCATGGCGTGCATGGTCTCACGCGCACCGCCGCGCACGATTATGCCGGCGACAAGGTGCGTGTCAACGAACTGCTCCCGGGCGTTATCGACACGCCGATGCTCGATTCCAATCGCGGCATGGTGGATCAGATGACGGCATTCATTCCACAGCGGCGCTTGGGCCGGCCCGCGGAAGTCGCGCGCGCCATCTGTTTTCTGCTCGGAGAGAGCGCCTCATACATGACCGGGGCGCGAGTGGCGGTCGATGGCGGATTTTTGATCTGATCGAGCCGAAGGGAGTCGCGACGGGCACGTACGAGCGCCCGTGAGCGATTCAGCGGCCATGGACCGCTCGCTCCAAGGAATCGCGGAACTGCGGATCGGCAATGGCCAACATCCGCGGTATGCGCTGTGATAACGGCAAACCCCGCAAATCCGCGATACCGTGCTCGGTGACGAAGAATCCGGCATCGCAGCGGGCGGTACTAACCGGCCCCTTCAGCGTTTGGACGATCCGGCTGACACGCTCGTCGCCGAATCCCGCGGTGGACGGCAACGCCACGATCGGAATGCCGCCATTTGAACGCTGCGCACCGCGGAGAAAGTCCCCGGCGCCGCCCACGGCGCCGACGTATATGCCGGCGGCCACCTCCGCATTGATCTGTCCCGTCAGATCCACCTCGACGGCGGAGTTGATGGCCACGAGACGATCGATACCCGCCATCGTCTGGGCTGAATGGGTGTAGTCCACTGAGCGGAATGACACGCGGGCATTTCTATGGACGTAATCGCTCAGCGAGCGTCCTCCCATGGCCACACCGGCGACGGTAACGCCGCAATCGATGCTCTTGCGCGCATTGGTGATGACTCCGGCCTGCGCCAGCCGCGCGGCGCCATCCAGCAACGCACCGCTATGCACGCCCAGATCACGGCGATCGCCCAGCTGCGACAAGATGGCCTCCGGTATGCCCCCGAGGCCGAACTGCAGGGTTACACCGTCCTCGATCAACACCGAGGCGCGTGCGGCAACCGCGCGCTCGATGTCGGTGGCCGGCGTCGCGGGCGGTGCGAGCGGCGCACGCGACGTGTGGACGATCAAATCGAGATCCGCCGCGCCCAGTGAGCGCTCGCCGAAGGTCCAGGGCGCTTGGTCGTTCACCTCGGCCAGTACTACGCGGGCAGCGTCGATTGCCGGTACCAGGTAGTCATGCGCCAGCGAAAGACTGTACCGCCCCCCGGCATCCGCCGGTGCCAGTTGCAGCATCAGCACATCGACCCTGAGCTGGCCGGTGCGAATCATGGCTCCCAACTGGGAGTAATTGCACGGAAGTATGTCCAGGCAACCGGCTTTCGCCAGGCGCCGATTGGCGGCGGTACCACAGTAGGAGCGAAACCGCACGCAATCGGCGAACACCGGATCGGCGGCCTGCGACCAGGTAGCGCCAATGAACGCCTCGATCCCGCCGATGGCATGCCGTTGCCGCATCAAGGCGCTCGTGAGTGCAGTGGGCTCGGCCGCCGCCTGCCCCCACATCAGCGCATCTCCGCGCCGGATGAATGCGGTCAAGTCCATGCCGTCCGGGTCGGCAATCAGCATGATCCGAAACCGGCGTCAGATCGATCGTGGCCTAGGACGATTCGACCTCCAGCGGCGAAACGGACGTTCGCAGGCCGGCCTGAGAGGGCCTGACGTTGACCGGTATCGCAGATTGGTGCGGCATGTAGCTGATCGTGGAAAGATCACGGGGATCAATGGAGACCAGATTGGCCGTGTGCCCCTGGCGCGCACCCTCGACCGCCGCCCAATGATGCGTCATCGACACGACGCCGCGACGAAGCGTCGGATCTCTCGCAACCAGCCCTATGATTTGTCCGTGCTTCGACTGAATTTCCACGGCCTGACCGTCTCCCAAATCCGCCGCCGCCATATCATCCGGATTCATGAACAGGCGATTCGCCTTGTAACGAGCCTTGACGCGTTCATTGAGGCGGAAGGAGCTATTCATGATCTCGAGCAAGCGCCGCGAACAAAGCAAGTAGCCGTAACCAGGTTCACCCGCCTTCAGTAGATAGTCCTGAAGTTCTTGCGCGACATCGGAGGGCATCAAATCCAACCGAGCGGAACTTTGCGGGTCTGCAGCGCGAATGATCGTCGGAGCGACGTCGGGTGAAATGGCCCCCGCATGCTGCTTCAACTCGGCATAACTGATGGGCGCCCTGCTATATGCCCAGGAAAAGAACTCGTCCGCGTCGGGCTTGTTTTGCATATCGACCTTCAGGCCGCCGGGGATGGATGCATACTCAGCGCCATACGCTCCCGCCTTCAATGTCAGCTGCACGCCAAGCCGCTTCGCAAGCCCCCAAACGAACTCCCAATCCTCGATCACGCCTTTCGGCATGGGAAGAACCGCCGGGGTGTATTGCATGAACGGCACGATTCCCCACGATTCCGTCAGCGCCGCGATGTCCGGCTTTTCGTACGGCAATGCCGGCGCAATGACGTAATCTGAAAGCTCGCTGGTCTCCGTCATGCGCGGATCGACGGTTACCAGGAGATCGAGATGTTCCAGCGCGGCACGCGTCTTCTTCGGATCCGATATGCTGACCGCCGGATTCGCACCCACGACGATCAGCGCCTTGATCTGACCTTCAAATATCGCCTGGGGCAGCAAGGCGGCCGGGAATTCGCCCATCAGGCGCCCCGCTCTTTCAGAAGAAAAACGCGGGCCGTTCTGCTCCCAGGTCCGCGACGGGGGATAGACGCCCTCGACTGCGCAATTGACGTTGACAAAGCCGGCGGCGGCCTGTTCTCCGGCACGCCTGTACCCGGCGCAAATGGCGTTCAGTGCCTCCGTGAGGTGCTCCGATAGATTGCAGTTCGAAGCCATGTTGTGGCCCGTACCCGATCCGATGCTGACCTTCTTTGCGTGACGCAACACTTGCGCGGTCTCTTCGATCAGCTCCGCGGGAAGGCCCGTCCGCCGCGCGACACCTTGCAAGTCGAATGCGGCAACCGCCCGATGCAGTTCACCCAAGTGAGCAACGAACCGGCCGCAAAATTCCTTGTCGTGCCAGCCGTTGTCGAGGAGGATCTTGATCAGCCCCGCCATCAGTGCAGCGTCCTGCCCGGGAACGATCTGCAGATGGATATCGGCCATTCTCGCGGTTTCCGTATTGCGGGGATCGACCACGATCAGTTTCGTACCGCTGCGCTTGGCATCACGCAATGCCTTGCCGGGATTCCAACCACTGGCGGAGTTCAGCGGCGTACCCTGGTGAGAGATCACGGGATTGGTGCCGAGGAGCATCAACGCATCGAGGTCCTGCGAGATGAATCTCTTGCCCGTGGCGAATGCCCCCATCCGCAGCATCGTGACCCACTTCGCGGATTGATCGAGAGTCATGGCGGAGATCAGATGCGGAGTTCCGATCTCCGACATCAGTGATTTGAGCATGCTCTGTGTCGTCAGCATTCCAGCGCCCATATAGCTGGTTGTGCCGGTCCAGACCGCCAGACTCTCCGGCCCATGGACCGCTATGATTTCGCGCAGTCGCAGGGCTATCTCGTCCAGGGCGGCCTCGGCATCGATATCGACGAAGCTGCCGTCGGCAAGCCGTTTCTTGGACATTTTGAGACGTTGATCTGCGCCATCGCCATTGTGCAGGTCGACGCTGGCCATGCCCTTGACGCAGAAATACCCTTTGGTCAATGGATGTTCCTTGTCACCGCGAGCCTTGACGATGCGCCCGCCCTCCACGTCGAATTCCATGCCGCAGTGACCCGCGCAGCTTCGACAGAACGACTTGACCGTTTTGACTGTCATGGCACGCTCCAGTGTATTCCCGCGCTCTCGATGATCAAAACTTTTTCTCGATTTCAAGCCCATAAGTGGCCGGCAACCCGGGGATGACGTATGCGTAGCCCAGCTGCGTCGAGAAGTCATTCGCGCCGGAGATGTAGTGCCGGTCGGCGATATTCTTGCCCCACAGCGAGACCTTCATGTTCGCAGCCGCGATCGCCTGAGTTATTCGGGCATCGAGTAGTCCGTATCCGTTTTGAATCGTATAGGGGGCGGAGTTCGCGTCGTGCCCGTCCGGCTGATAGTCCACCGTGCTGCGGTAGGAGAAGCCGACCGTGAAATCAAGTGCGCCGACCCTGTCATTGAGCGTGTACGTCCCCGTCAGACCCGTCTGCCACCGCGATACGTTCGGGAATGCGTTACCGGACAGGTTGAGCGGCGTGCCGGTCTGGGAGAATCCGGTATAGGTGTCGTACTTCGGATTGGTGTAAGCGGCGGATGCCGACAGGGTCAACGCAGTGAACGGCCGAGCAGTGATCTCCAGCTCCGCACCGTCGATCTTTGCGGATGCAGCATTCTGGACCTCCGTGACGAAGGACTGCACATTATTTACGTAGACCGACCGCTGAATGTCCTTGTAGTTCGAATGGTACACCGCAAGATTGACGCGCAGGCGGCGGTCGAACCAATCCGACTTCGCTCCGATCTCATAGTCGGTCACGATTTCAGGGGCGTAAGGCAGCGCCGGGTTGCTACGCTGATTGGTACCGCCGGCGCGGAAACCCCGGCTGGTTTTTGCATACAGAAGCACGCTGTCGACTACCTGCCAATCCAGTCCACCGGTGTAGGACACGTTGGAGAACGAATTGCCGAAACTGTTGACGCACGGCGCGCCGACGGCCGGCACGCCGTCTACTTGACAGACGGCGGCATTGTGATTTTCAAGAGTCAAATCGGTTTTCTCGGACGTGTAGCGCACGCCGGCAGTGACGTTCAAGGTCGAGGTGAGCGCATAGGTTCCCTGGCCGTACGCAGCGTTGCTGGTGTCCCTGAATTGGCTCAGGTTGAAAATAGGGTTCGGCAGGAAAGGTACGAGTTCGGTGTTGATGCCATCGTCCTCGCCCTTCAAATGGAAGTAGTAGTATCCCGTCACCCACTTCAATTTGTCGTCGAGCGCGTTGCCCCCCAGTTGGAGTTCCTGAGTCAGCTGCTCCGGATTCTGCCGGTCGCCGATGCCGTCAATAAGCAGAAATGGGCTGGTGCTGGTGGAAGCTATCGTCCCTCGTGTCGTCTTTTCGTGCGCGGAAATCGACTTCAAGTAAAGATCCGGTGAAAAGGTGTAAGTGGCCACCGCCGATTCGGTCGACAGGTCCACCGTGGTCTTCGGCCCGAACGGAACGGTGCCGGCAAGGCCAAACGTCGCAAGTTGCGAAACCAGGGGATACGACACGTTTCGACACTGCCTGCTGGGACAGATATAGCTTGCGAACGCCGAACGTCCTTTATTGACGTCGTTAAAAAAGGCGCCGATTTGTTGAGGTGTCGAGCCTGCGGGCGGTGCGCCCGTGGTCAGCAATGACCCAAGGATGCCGTAATCGGAGGGCGTCAGCGCTCCGATCTGTGCGGCCACTGCCGCCGATGCGATGCTGAACCCAGGAACCACATAGACCAAATCCTCGATACCCTGGGTTGAAACGGCGTGGGCCCATTCTCCGCGCACAACGATCTGGAGTTTGTCCGTCAAATCCAGCCTGAGAGCACCACGAAATGCTTCGCTTTTATTGTTCTGCAAATCCGCGCCGTTCGACAGATTTCGGCCGTAACCATCGTCCTTCGCGTATTGACCACCCAACGTCATGGCAACGCGATTGTCGATGATGGGCAGATTCACCGTCGCTGACGCGGTCTGCGCGTTGGATCGGCCGTATCCGATCTTGACGTCACCGTTGACCCCTGAGTAATCAGGCATTTTTGTGGCGATCTTGATGGCACCGCCGGTCGTATTTCGGCCATACAGCGTCCCTTGCGGCCCCTTCAGTACTTCGATCTGCTCCACCCCTTGAAAATTCTCCAATTGCGTGGCCAGCGTCGTCGGATAGTAGACGTCGTCGACATAAATGCCCACGGGCGGCGTTTGAGTGATCACGATATCGGTTGCTTGCTGGCCGCGCATTCCGATATAGCTGCCGATGGGATCATAGGGCGACGATTGAAAACTCAGGCTCGGCGTTTGCGACGCGAGACTACTCACGGAAACGACTCCGTGGTTTTCCAAATCCTGCTTCGTAAACGCCGTGATCGATATCGGTGTGCGCTGTAGATCTTCGGAGCGCTTACGGGCGGTGACGACGATTTCTTCCAGCGCACTGCTGTCGGCCCGCGAATCGGTGCCCGCCGTGCCGGTCGCGGCGAGCAGCGTCGGAGACGATTCTGCCCGGGCGGCATCCGATTGAATGACGCTCATGGCGGCGATGCTGCCGACCAACAGACAAGGCGCGACCGACTCCCATTTCATACTGATCTCCTTGGATTTTCTTTTATTAAAATCGGCTGCGGCCCCCGTGCCCGGCTCGCCTCGGCAACTATACGGCGGTGCCGTGCGGCATTCAACTATAACTGATGATATGCCAGTTTTTATATTTATATAACATCAATTAAATATTTGATTATAATGACAATATTGTGATATCTTATTTGTCATGAAGTGGCACGTAGTTACTTATAGGGACTTTCAACAGCGCTCCAAGCGTGCAGGAGCCGCAGCGTGAGACGGGCAGCGCTGGTGTCGCCTGTACGCACCGCCGTCGGTTCTTATGGAGGCTCATTGCGGCCTTTGACGGCAGAGCAACTGGCCGTCCAGGTCATTCAGGCCGTACTGCAACGCACCGGACTCGCCGGCGCGGAAGTAGACGAAGTAGTCGTGGCACAATCCTATCAATCGAGCGAAGCGCCCTGCCTGGGACGCTATGCCGCCCTGGCCGCGGGCCTGCCGCTGGAGGTTCCGGGCTACACCCTGGATCGGCGCTGCGGCTCCGGACTGCAAGCCGTCATCGACGCGGCGATGATGGTGCAGACTGGCGCGGCCGATGTGGTGCTGGTGGCCGGCGTCGAGAGCATGAGCAACATCGAGTACTACACCACCGATTTGCGTTGGGGAGCGCGTGCCGGCTCAGTGACCCTGTATGATCGCCTGCAGCGCGGCCGCGAGCGCTCTCAACCGCCGGAGCGTTTCGGTCACATCTCGGGCATGCCGGAGACCGCCGAGAACCTGGCGCGCGAGTATGGCATTACTCGCGAGGAGTCCGATGAGTTTGCGGTGCGCAGCCACCAACGGGCAGCGGCGGCATGGGCCGACGGCAAGTTCGCCGCGGAAGTAGTTGCCCTGACCGTGGAGCAAAAGAAAGGGCCACCCTTGATATTCGCGCAAGACGAGGGGATTCGCGGCGGTTCCAGTGTCGAATCGTTGGCGCGATTGAAGCCGGTCCTACCGGGCGGCACCGTCACGGCCGGGAACGCCAGTCAGCAGAACGACGCCGCAGCCGCCTGCCTGGTCGTTGCCGAAGATAAGCTCGCGACCCTGCGGCTTCAGCCCCTCGCTTATTTTGTGGATTGGGCCGCGGCCGGCTGTCATCCCGCCACGATGGGCATCGGCCCGGTACCGTCGGTGGCCAAGCTAATGGCGCGCACCGGGCTCTCGCTTGAAAAGATGGATTTGGTGGAACTCAATGAGGCCTTCGCCGCGCAGGTCCTCGCCGTATTGAAGGCGTGGAATTGGAATGACGACGACCGCCTGAACGTCAACGGCGGCGGCATCTCGCTGGGGCATCCCATTGGCGCCACCGGGGTACGGCTATTGACGACGCTGCTACACGAATTGGACCGGCGCAAGGGACGCTACGGCCTCGAGACCATGTGTATCGGCGGCGGTCAGGGACTGGCTGCGATTTTTGAGAGGGCAGATCGGTAGCCCTGCTCAATCCGGCTCGAACAGCGGCAGCCATACATCCTCGCAGTGCTCGAACCGCACGCGCACACGCATGCCGATGCGCACCTCCTGGATTGCACAATTGACGATATTCGTCGTCAGCCGTAACCCGGGCTGCTCGTCGATGCCGACGATGGCGATGACATAGGGCTCTTCGAGTCCCTTCTCCCATACCTGCCGATTGACCGTAAAGGTCAGCACAGTGCCCCTGCCCGACACCGGCTCGTCGCGCACCTCCCGCGATTTGCAGACCGGGCAGATCGGCAGCGGCGGATGTATATAATGCCCGCAGGCCTGACAGCGGATGAATCGCAGTGTCCCGGTTGCGCCGGCCCGCCAGAAAAACGCATTCTCGGGCGTAATCTCCGGCAGATGATTGCGCGGCATGCCTCGACCTTAGGTGAAGGCCAGCGCACGATGCAGGTGTGCCCGGCAATCCCGAGTGATGCGCTCGATGAGTTCTGCGCAGGTGGGAATGTCATCGATCAGACCAATCACCATACCGGCCGTCAGGACACCGGCGTTTCGATCTCCCGACCGCCAGGCCTCGCGCCCGCGCGACCCCACGACCAGATGCCGTATGTCGTCGAAGCGACAACCGCCGGGCCGCCGCTCCGTGGCGACCACTTCATCCGAGACTTCGTTTTTGAACACTCGAGCCGTATTGTTCATCGTACGAAAGATCAGGTTGGTGTCCCGCTCCGTGGCGTCGCGCAATGCCTCCTTGATGCTCTCATGAACCGGTGCCTCCCGGGTGCAGATAAAGCGCGTCCCCATATTCACGCCTTCGGCTCCCAATGCCAGCGCCGCCGCCATGCCGCGGCCATCGCCAATTCCCCCGGAAGCGATGATCGGAACGCTCAACGCCCGCGCGGCAAGGGGAATGAGCACCAAGCCTGGGATGTCGTCCTCGCCGGGGTGACCCGCGCATTCGAAGCCGTCGATCGACACGATATCGACGCCATTGCGTTGCGCCGACAGCGCATGCCTCACAGTGGTACATTTGTGAAGAATGGTAATACCCTCGGACTTGAACCGGGACACGTACTCTCTTGGGCTGTTGCCGGCCGTCTCGACAATCCGGACACCCGACTCAACAATGGCATCGATGTATTCGGCGTAGGGCCGCGGAGATACCGAGGGTAGTATCGTGAGATTGACGCCAAAAGGCTGATCGGTCATCGAACGGCAACGCGCAATCTCCTTGCACAAGTCTTCCGGCGTCGCTTGAGTCAACGCCGTCAGAATCCCGAGTGCGCCGGCATTCGACACCGCGGAGGCCAGTTCCGCCCGCCCCACCCATTGCATACCGCCTTGAACGATGGGAAAGCGGATGCCGAGCCTTTCGGTGACGCGAGTTTTGAACACGAATCTGACCTCAATCCGGAAATGGTGCTGCAAGCATTTGCCGGCGCTGCTGCCGGGTATCACCCCAGAACTGCTCGATCACATGCGAGCGCTTGAGGAATAAATGCGCGTCCGCCTCGGCCGTGAACCCAATGGCGCCATGCACCTGGATGTTCTGTGCCGCATTCTTCAGCGCTGCGTCCACGGACACCAGCTTGGCGGCAGTGCTGTGAAACTCCTGTCCGGCGCGCTGCTCGGACTGCACCACCGCGGCGAAGATCACCTGGCACAGCGCGGCTTCCGCCCGGATGGCCATGTCGGCACAGAGATGTTTGACGGCCTGAAAGGAGCCGATGGGCTTACCGAACTGCCGCCGGTTTTTCGCGTATTCAACGGCCATGTCACGGGTGGCCTCGGCAATGCCCACCGCATAGGCGGCGAGGAGGAGTTGCGCGCGGGGATAGATCGCCTGGCTTTCGCGTTCGATCCACAGCGCCGGCCGGACGCCGGCCAACAGCGCCCTCTCGAGCCCGAGCACGTGGTCGGTGCCTAGAACTGGGCTCACGGCGCTGAAATCCCGGCGCCGCAGCAGCGCCGAACCGGTCTCGTCGCAGGCGAGCACCCACGCGGCATCCTTGGCATCGAACAGATGAAACTCGCCGCTGCACTCGGCCCCGAGCTTGACGGGGCCGCGCGGATTCGCGAGCGTGACGCGTACTCGCCCTTGCAGGATACCGTCGAGAAAGTCCTTGCCGGCACCGGCCGCCAGGCGCGCGCCCAGCGTCATACCCAGAACGCCCGGCGAGACTAAATGACGGCCGAACTCCCGATATGCCAGCATCTCCTCGGCTGCCGTGAATCCAATGCCGCCCTGCTCCTCAGGGACCGATATGCCGAGAAATCCCAGTTCGGCGAGTTGCGGCCAATACTCGTGATCCGTGTTGCCGATTTGCGGCGCCGGCGGCCGGAAGCGCGATACCGGCGCCCGGTCGCGAAGGAACGCCCTCAATGAATCGATAATTTGAGTTTGCTCATCCGACAGCAGCAGATTCATGCGCGCACCAATTAACGAGGCAGGCCGAGCACGCGTTCGCCGATGATATTGCGCTGAATCTGCGCCGTACCGGCCGCAATGGTGATCGAAAACGACCGTAGATAAAAATACACCCAGTCGTCATCTTCGGGATTCTCCAACGCATAAGGTCCGAGAATGTCGAGAGCCAGCCGTCGTGCGCGCTGCTGCGTCTCGCCCACCATTGCCCGCATCAAGGAACTCTGCGAGTCCTGAATCCCGGCCTGTGCCCGCGACATCACCATGTAGGTCATCGCCCGCGCCGCTGCCATGTCCGCACGCAATTGGGCCAAACGCGCACCGATCTCATCGTTGGACAAGGGCGAATCGCTGCCGAAGCGTTTGTGCGCCTCGCGGATCATCTTTTCGACCAAGTAGGCGTACCGGATCTGATCGCGGATCTGCGCCGTGCCGCGCTCGAAGCCCAACGTGGACATCGCGACGTTCCAGCCGTCATTGATTTGGCCGACGATATTCCCGATCGGAATGCGCACCTCGTCATAAAAACACTGCACGAAGTGCACTTGATTGGGCGATGTCATGATCTCGATGGGTCGCAAGGTGATGCCCGGCGATTTCATGTCGCAAATGACCCAACTGATGCCCTTGTGCTTCGGTGCAGCGGGATCGGTGCGCACCAACAATTCCTGCCAATCCGATAAATGCCCGTGACTGGTCCAGATCTTCGAGCCGTTGACGATGAGATGATCGCCCTCGACACGCGCTTGGGTGCGCAGGCTGGCCAGATCCGAGCCGGAGTTCGGTTCGGAGAAGCCCTGGCACCAGATCACTTCACCCTTGAGAATTTTCGGCAAGTGAAAACGCTTCTGGTCCTCCGACCCGCTGGCGATGAGGGTCGGGCCGGCGTGATTGAGCGCGACGAAACACAAGTGATTGTCGGGCGCGTCGGCGCGCGCATACTCCTCGTGCCAGATCAATTGGCGGGTGAGCGACAGTCCGAGCCCGCCGTATTGCACGGGCCACGAGACGCCCGCCCAGCCGCCCTCGAACTGCCTGCGCTGCCACGCCAGATCGAAGCTGCGCATGGCCTCGCCGGAATGCGGCCGGCGCTCCCGGATCACATTGTCGCGCAGCCACGTACGGGCCTGATCGCGGAAGGTCATGTCCTCTCGCGAGAAATGCAGGTCCATTACCCCTCCGTCTCCAGGCGGCCCCGGCCCGTCGAATGAACACAACGTCTATTTGTGGAAATGATACATCGTCACTTATGATGAGTGCAATCGAAACCTCCGCCGGGGCCGGCCGGCGTGCCGTTGTATCAGTAAAATTGTGCGTGGGCGAAAGATCCGTCGCCGGGTAGTTTCAAAACTGACTCATTGTGAGTTATCATCCAGCGACGGCGGCCGGACCGGCTTCCTCGGGTATGAGGGTGCTCGCATCTCGCAACGTGCGGAACTAAACAACCATGTCATCAGGTAAGGTCGAAAGCCTGGGAGATCGCATACGCGCTGTGTTTGCGCTTGACCCGGAGGCGATTGCCGTCGAGGCGAGCGCGGGCCGTTCACGTTGGGCAGACCTCGCCCATGCGGCGGAACGCATCGAACAGGTTCTGCAACAGGCAGGCATCGCGCCCGACATGCCGGTCGGCTGGGTGGCCCACAACCGTGCCGCCGCCATCGCAGCCTTTGCCAGCCTGGTGATGAACGGCCGCATGGTCGTGCCATTGCGACCTCGGCAGACCTCCGCCAACTTTCCCGACGAACTCGCGGCACAAAAGCTGCGGGCGGTGGTCGGGGATGTCGATGATTGGGCCGACGAAGACGCGATTGCCGCGGCCGCCAAGGCCGGCAGCCTGGGGATTGCCGTCGTCGGTTCCTCGAGTTTCGACGTGCGGGTGGTCCCGGAACTGAGCCGCGCCGGGGCGGGCCCACACCGGTCGCCGATGCCGGGGTATGTGCTGGAACGTCTGACCAGTGGCACCACCGGCCCGCCGAAGCGCATCCCGGTTCTTGAAAGCGTGCTGGTCCCGTCCTTGCAATCCGCCGAGCAAAAAGACGCTCAGACGGATTCGCCGCTCCTACGGTTGAAATCCTCGCCGAGCTTTCTGCTCAAACCCTTCGGCCATGCCGGTGGCTTATTCGGCTTGCTGCTCGCGTTGTATCAGGCGCGGCCGATGGTGCTATTCGAGAAATTCGTGCCGGAAGAATGGGCGCTCGCCGTAAGCCGCCACCGCCCGAAATCCGCGAGTCTGGTGCCGGCCATGATCCAAATGATCATCGAAGCACGCATCGCGCCCGGGTTGCTGCGCAGCCTGAAGGCGATCCGGGCCGGCACGGCGCCGCTCGACCCGCAGATGCAGATTCATTTCGAAGAGCATTACGGCATACCCATTCTCGTCGACTATGGCGCAGCCGAGTTTATCGGCGGAGTCGCCGGTTGGACGCTCGCCGACCATCGGAAATTCTCGGCCAGCAAGCGCGGCAGCGTCGGGCGTCCCCGTGCCGACGTACATCTCAAAATCACCGCGCCGGACAGCAGCATTGAACTGCCCACCGGGCAAAGCGGCATCCTGCACGTCAAATGCGATCGCTTCGGGCCCGACTGGTTCCGCACCAATGATCTGGCATCCATCGATCCCGATGGATTCGTGTATCTGCAAGGACGTGCCGACGATGCCATCAATCGCGGCGGGTTCAAGATCCTGCCCGAAGAAGTGGCTGCCGTGCTGCGGCGATACCCAGGCGTGCGCGATGCCGCCGTCGTTGGTAAGCCGGATGCACGGCTCGGCCAGGTACCCATAGCCGCCATCGAAATGGCCCCCGGTACCCCGCCGCCGTTGCCGGCAACGATCGAGGCCTTCGCGCGCGAGCATCTGACCGCGTACATGGTTCCCAAGGAATTCCGGTTCGTCGATACGCTGCCGCGGACGGCCTCGCTGAAGATCAACCGGCCCGAACTCAAGATCATCTTGGGTCTATAGCGATGCAGCCCATGTGCAGAGTGCCACCGACATGAACTATTCAACCCTGCTCGTGGAGATCAACGACGGCGTCGCGACCATCACGCTGAACCGTCCCGAGCGCCTGAATTGCTTCAACCGCGCCATGGTCCTGGAGTTTCGCGACCTGTGGGTCAAGCTGCGCGTCGAGCCGGACGTACGCGTGATGGTGCTGCGTGCTGCCCCGGGGCGCGCGTTTTGCTCCGGCGTCGACCTCAAGGATGGCTGGCGCGCGCCGGGCGAGGATCAGACACCGTTCGACCAGGAAGACCCCGGCGAATGGCTCGGTCCCAAGAGCAACAAGGTGTGGAAGCCCTTCGTCGTCGCCGTGCACGGTATGGCCGCGGGGGGTGCGTTCTACTGGCTCAACGAGGCGGATATCGTCATCTGTTCAGAGGATGCGACGTTTTTCGATCCGCATTTGAAGTTCGGCAAGATCTCGGCGGTCGAGCCCATCGGCGCGATGGGCCGCATTCCGCTGCAGGAAATTACCCGCATGGTCCTGCTGGCCGATGCCGAACGCATCAGCGCAGCGACCGCGCTGCGCATCAGCCTGGTCACGGAGGTGACCACGGCACAAGCATTGTGGCCACGGGCGCAAGAACTTGCGGCAATGATCGCACAACGCCATCCGGTGGCCGTGCAGGGGTCGCTCCGCGCCATCTGGGAGGCACAGAGCCTGCCGCGTGCGCAAGCTCTCACCAATGCGCTGCGCTACGTCCAAGTCGGCAAACCAATGGCCACTGACCCGGCGCCCGCTGAACTCAAGAGCAAGGGCTGGACGTTGCGATGACTGATCCGAGCGAGGCGGCGGAGCCGGTTTCGCGGTTTTTGCCGCTCACGATGGCGAGCGCGCTGTTCATGGATCTGCTGGATACCGCCGCGCTCGGTTCCGCTCTGCCGACCATGGCGAGGGAATTTCACACTGAAGCGCTGCAGTTGAAATTGGCGTTGACAGCCTATCTGATGACGATGGCCATTCTCGTGCCGGCCAGCGGATGGCTGGCGGACCGCTTCGGCGCACGCCGGGTCTTCGTGAATGCGATGAAGGTGTATCTGCTGGGATCGCTATGCTGCGGCCTGTCCAATTCGTTGGGCCAATTGGTGGCGGCGCGGATTCTGCAAGGCATCGGCGGGGCGATGATGACGCCGGTGGCGCGTCTGATCGTCGTTGCCTCCACCCCGCGGGAGCGACTGGTTCAGGCGATGAACGCCTTCACCATTCCGGCCATCGTCGGGCCTCTGATGGGACCGCCGCTGGCGGGCTTGCTGCTGGAGATGGCAAATTGGCGCTGGATTTTCTTCATCAACCTGCCGGTCGGCCTGCTCGGCATCGCCGCGGTTCTTCGCATCGTTCCACGTCTGCGGCATGCCCACCCCGGACCCTTCGATGGGTTCGGATTTGCCACCGCGGCGGTCGGGATCGTCACGTTGATCGTGTTGTCGGAGTCCGTGGGCTCCGAATTGCTGTCCCGTAGCGGGCGCTTATCGGTCGCCGCCGCCGCCCTCGCCGCCTGGATCGTTTTCATCTGTCACGCCTTGCGCGCGCCCTCACCGATGCTGGATCTGCGGTTGCTCGCCAAGCCCACCTATCGCGCCAGCATGCTCGGCGGCTCGCTGCTGCGGCTGGGCATCGGGGCCACGCCCTTCCTGCTGCCGCTGTTGCTGCAAGTGGGGCTGGGATGGTCGCCGATCAAAGCCGGTGTGGTCATCGCCATCATGACCATTGGCTCGATGTTGGCGCGTTTCGGCGGAACCTACACCATTCGCAAGCTGGGCTTCAAAAACGCATTGATCATTACGGCCGGCCTCACCGCCGTATTCACCGCCGCACCGGCCGTTTTCGACATCGACACTTCGTATGTGCTGATTCTCGGCTCTCTCCTGGCCGTAGGATTCTTCCGCGCCGCACACTACGTGGCGTCCACGGCAATTGCCTTTGCCGAAGTCCGGCCCGAAGAAGTCAGCCGCGCATCGACCTTGTCTACCGTGATCCAACAGATCAGCTTGAGCTTCGGGATCAGCTTCGCCGGGCTCACGCTGTATGCATCGGCCGGCACGAGCAGCCATATAACGCCAGCGCAATTCATTCTGCCCTTCGTTTCGTTGGGCCTCGTGACGCTGTTGGCCGTCCCCGTCTATACAGGCCTCGCCGCGCAGGCGGGGGCGCACATGCGAGACGCCGGGAAGGTATTATCATGAGCATCAACGACGAGTCCAACCCTGCAACCGATACGCCGGCCGGTGCGCCGTTGGCCGCCGAGCGCGACGGGCGTGTCTTGATATTGACGCTGAACCGGCCTGACAAACTCAATGCGCTGACGCCCGAACTGCATCGGCTACTACACACCGCGGTGATGGATGCTGCTCATGATGCCAACATCGGCGTCGTCGTGCTCACAGGTGCCGGCCGCGCCTTCTGCTCCGGCGGCGACATGGGTAGCCGGAAGAATTCGTCCGCCCCCACGCCTACGCTCGAACAGCGGGCCGATGAATTGCGCCGCCACGGAGAAACGGCGCGCCTGCTGCATGAGATGCCCAAGCCCACGTTGGCGATGATTAATGGAGTAGCGGCCGGAGCGGGGCTGGCGCTGGCTCTGGCCTGCGACTTGCGGGTGGCGGCCGCCGAAGCGCTGTTGACCACCTCCTACGTAAACGTTGCACTCTCCGGGGACTTGGGTACAAGCTACTTCTTGACCCATTTGGTTGGGGCCGGCAAAGCCCGCCAACTCATGCTCCTCGGCGGGAAACTTGATGCGGCCGAGGCCCATCGGATCGGCCTCGTCAATCTGATCGCCCACCCAGGTACGCTGCGGGAGACGACCATGCAGATCGCACGGCAACTCGCGGAAGGCCCGGCGGTCGCGCTCCGGTATATCAAGCGGAATTTACTGTGTGCGGAAACCGGGTCACTGAGCGAGGTGATGGACACCGAGGCGTTCGGCATGGCGCGATGCGGCCGCACGCAGGACGTCAAGGAAGCCGCGCAGGCCTTTCGCGACAAGCGCCCGCCGATTTTCAAGGGTTGCTGAGGCGACGACCCGGGCATTTCATTTTATGCGGAGACCGACAATGGAAGCAGCAGAGCAGGTTCAAGACAGCGGCACGAAGGACGATCACGGGAAAATCACCGATGCCGACGTCGAGCGTGCGCGCCGTCAAATCGGCGTGCCGAAATTCAGCTTCAACAAACCTTACAACTCGGTCGCCTCGACCGATGTCCTGAGTCACTTTGCGTGGGCCTGCGGCGACGACAATCCGCTGTGGCACGACCGCGGCTACGGCGCGAAGACACGGTGGCGCGACCAAATAGCCTTTCCCCTATTTTTACATTCCACCGGCACCAATCTCACGGCCAAACCGGACGCGCAGAACAAGGCGTTATTCAAGGGATTGTTTCGCGGCGTCGGAAAATACTACACCGGTGTGACGTGGACTTGGTGGCGGCCCGTTTACCCCGACGAACGGCTGTATGTGGAGCGCGTAACATCGGATATCAAGGTCAATGAGAAATCCTCGTTCAGCGGCGGGATCTCGGTCACCGAGGTCTATCGCGACGTGTGGGTGGACCGCGCCGGCATTCCCGTTGGGCGTCGCGAAGAGTCCTACTTGAGCGCCGAACGCGAGGGCAGCAAGAAGACAGGCCGCTATGCCAACATCAAGCGTCATACCTACACGCCGCAGGACGTCGCGGGAATCGACGCGGTCTATGCGGCCGAACAGCGCCGCGGCCCAGATAAACGGCTCTGGGACGACGTGCAGATCGGCGAGCCACTGACGCCGATCGCGAAGGGGCCGATGACCACCGTCGACATCATCGCCATGCACATGGGATTGGGCTTGTCGAGCAGCGGCATCGGGCCCCTGCGCTACAACTGGAAGCAGCGCTCGAGAATGCCGGCATTCTACGTCGCCGACCAGTACGGCGTACCCGATGTGGTTCAGAGAGTTCATTGGGACCATGACCGTGCGACCGAACTGGGATTGCCCACATCCTATGACTATGGGCAAATGCGTACGAGTTGGCTGATTCACCTCGTGACCAACTGGATGGGCGATGACGGCTGGCTGTGGAAATTGGGCTGCCAGTCGCGTGCATTCAACTTCATGGGCGACACCACGATTTGCTCCGGTGAAGTCGTCGACAAGCGCATCGAGGGGACGCATCACATCGTGGATCTCAAGCTGGCCGGAACCAATCAACGCGGGGAGGTTACCGCTCCCGGCACCGCGACGGTCATCTTGCCGTCGCGCAGCGGGCCGGCCGTCCTGCCCGCGCCGCCGGCCGAAATGTGTCAGCGTGGCGCCGAGATGCTGCAGGGAGCGGCCGATCGCTCGCGTGACCGCTAGTCCCATGCGCCGCACCTACGGTCTGTACATCGATGGCCAACCCGAAAAGCCGGCTTCAGGGGAATATTTCGACACCGACAATCCCTATACGGGCGAAGTATGGGCAAGTATCGCACGTGGCAGCGCAGCGGATGTCGAGCGCGCCGTGGCGGCGGCAACGCGCGCACTACCGGTCTGGAATGCCCTCAAGCCCTCCGATCGCAGCCGGTTGCTGTTAAAGCTCGCCGACTTGATCGACCATAATTCGGAAGCATTGGCCGCGGCCGAGGTGCGTGACAACGGCAAGCTGTACACGGAGATGCTGCCGCAGGTTCGCATGGCGGCCGACTGGTATCGCTACTACGCGGGCCTTGCCGACAAAATCGAAGGGTCGGTGATACCCACGGGCAAAGCCGATATGTTCACGTTCACGCGCCATGAGCCGCTGGGCGTGGTGGCGCTGATTACGCCGTGGAATTCGCCCCTGCTGTTGTTATCGCATAAGCTCGCCACGGCTCTCGCAGCCGGCAACGTCGTCATCATCAAACCATCGGAGTTCACCTCGGCTTCCACCTTGGAATTCGCCGAACTGTTCGTGCTCGCCGGCATTCCCCCGGGCGTCGTCAATGTGGTAACCGGCTTCGGCAGCGAGGCCGGCGCCGCATTGGTCGCTCATCCCAACATCGCAAAAGTGGCCTTCACCGGCTCCGAATCCGGCGGCCAAATGATCAACGAAGCGGCGGCCCGGGAATTCAAGCATGTGGCATTGGAAATGGGCGGTAAGTCGCCGAATATCGTCTTCGACGACGCCGACTTCGATGCTGCCGTGATCGGAGCGATCGCCGGCATCTTCGCCGCCAGCGGCCAGACTTGCATCGCCGGCTCGCGATTGTTGCTGCAACGGACCATTCACGATCGCTTCGTTGATCGATTGGTCGAGGTGGCGGGCAGCGCATGCATTGGCGACCCGATGTTGACGTCGACCCATGTCGGCCCGATCGCGACGCAGCCGCAATACGAAAAAGTATTGCAGTACATCGACATTGCCCGGCGCGAAGGGGCGCGCTGCGTGCTCGGTGGCGGACCCTATACAGGTCCAGGCGCGCGCGGTGGCCGTTTCATCGCGCCCACCATATTCACGGGAGTGAACAATCAAATGCGCATTGCGCGCGAAGAAGTCTTCGGTCCGGTATTGTCGGTGATCGCTTTCGATACTGAAGAAGAGGCCTTTCAAATTGCGAACGACACGCCCTACGGTCTGGCGGCAGGCGTGTGGACTTCGGACATTGGCCGCGCACTTCGCGCCTCCGAGCGGCTGCAGGCCGGAACGGTGTGGGTAAATACCTATCGAATCGGCGGTGCATCGACGCCGTTCGGCGGCTACAAGCACAGCGGCATCGGCCGCGAAGGCGGCGTCGAGGCCATCAAGGATTGGGTGCACACGAAAACCGTGTGGATTTGCGGCAAGCCGGATACGAACTTCCCCTTCGTGATGCGCAGTTGACGCTCACACAGGGACTGGCGATCGACGAGCACTTGGCGGAGGAAGGACAATGGAAATTACGGGGAAAGGAGCGGTAGTCACCGGTGCCGGCAGCGGCATCGGACGGGGTATTGCGTTGGCGCTCGCGCAGGCGGGTGCCGGCGGTGTCATCGTCGCCGACGTTCAGCAGGAAAAGGCCGAAGCCGTCGCCGCGGAGATCCGCGCACTTGGCGTCAAGGCAGCCGGATGCCGCTGTGACGTGAGCCGCGCCGAATCCGTGGAAGCCTTGGCCGATTTTGCCTGGCAGACCTTGGACCACGTCGAAATCCTGTGCAACAACGCCGGCGTGGTCACGACGGGCCCCGGCTTCGACACCACCGAGCAGGACCTGCGCTGGCAATTCGAGGTCAATGTCTTTGGGGTATTTTTCGGATGTAAATCCTTTGGTCAACGCTTTTTGAAAGGCGGCGAGAAAGCGTGGATTTGCAATACCGGCTCGCATCACTCGGTGGGCACTCCGTCGGTCGGGTTGCCCACCTATGTGGCAACCAAGCATGCGGTTTTGGGTTTCACCGACGCGTTTCGCCTGGAATATGGCAGCCGCATCGGCTTCAGCATCCTGTGTCCGGGGATCGTCAATACCAATGCCTGGGATGCGGGCCGGAACCGCCCCGGCGAATTGGGCGGACCGACTCAGGGCAACCCGCAAAACCAAGCGGCTCTACAAGCCTACGGACTGTCGCCAGAGTTCGTCGGACAGCTCGTGGTGCACGGCATACAACGGGAGGAGTTCTTCATCTGGACCCATCCGTTCACACTGGAACTCATCGAGAAGCGCTACCGCGAAGGCCGGGATTCGATTCAGCGGCAGTGGCCCGACGGCCCCCTGCCCGTGCACAAACGGACGCCGTCGCGCGTTTAGTCCGTCCCACGTAAAGCAGCAGCAACAACTGATATGGAGACATGGCGATGGGCGACTTGAATGGTAAGGTGGCAATCGTTCTGGGTGCATCAACGCTCGGAGGAATGGGTGAGGCAGTTGCCCGACGCCTGAAGGCAGAGGGTGCCACACTAGCGGTATCCGGCCTCGGAGCCGCGCCGTTGGACACCCTGGCGAAGGAACTCGGCGGCACTGCCTGCGAGGCGGACATCACGCGAGAAGCCCAAATCAAGGCCTTGGTGGAACACACACTGCGTCATCACGGCCGGCTCGACATTGCAGTCAACGTCGCCGGTGTCGCGCCGCGCGTCCCCTTCAAGGACTTCACCGAAGATCACTTGATGTTCATGGCAAAGATGCATTTCATAGGACCGGCCATGTTCATCAAGCATGTGGCAGAGGGCATCGTGGACGGCGGCGCAATCGTCAATATTTCCTCGTTGTCCGCGTACGACCCGCTGTCCGGCATCGTCGGCTATGCCGCATCGAAGCGCGCCGGCGACCGGGTCGTGCAAGGCGCCGCCTTGGAATACCGGCACAAGCGGCTGCGGATCAATGGCATCGTTCCCTCGCTCGTGCCCACGGAGCTCTCGCGGCAGGGCATGCGCAACTTTGGGGCCGATCCGGTCGCCTTCGAACAAAGCTTCGTGGACCTCACACCGCTGGGGCGAATCACTCGCCCGCAGGACATAGCCGCATTTGCCTATATGTTGGTCCGCGATGAATTCTTCGAAACCGGTCAGATCATGCATTACAGCGGCGGCAACTCGTTGCTCGGCCACCCGCGATTTCTGGCATAGGAGCGGTATGCGCTCTAACTCGTTTCAATATTGCCAATGACGGCGGCACGCAAGGGCAGCGCGGGTAGCGTTGGCAATGGGAGTTGAGATATTCGCTTCGCCTCCGATTCCGGGACACCATAGGCGCGCAACAGCATGAGGCCGGCCGCCTCAATCTCCTTGCGATTGATTGCGGATGTCAGCGCGCGTCGAATCATGACGGTCGCGACCCCGTAACCTACATCGAGGGCCACGGCGGGCAGAGGTACCCGGATGGACTTACGCCGAATTGCCAGGCGTATGTCTTGTTCTGCGTGCTCGCGCATATTTTCGTTTAGTGGACCGACCAGAGGCGCAATGCGAATCAATATTTCGCTGCAGGCGCGATCCGACGCGGCCCGTAGAATGAAATACCGTGCATTACACCATAGGCGCTCCCCCAGATTTTCGACGCTGTCAAATCTGGCCGACTGCTCAAGGTTTATTTGCCGGCTAATCTGCGCGGCCAGATCTTTCAGCATATCTTCGTAGGTGGGGAAGTAGTTATAGAAGGATCCGCGCGCGAGCCCTGCCGTCTCGCGCACATGCTCCACGGTGAGCTGACTTACCGCCCCCCTGTCCAGTAGCGTGAAGGCGGCCGACAGTATCTTAGCGCGGGTTCGCGCACGCCTTACCCGACCCGTACGGGTGCGGAAATTCACGGGAGCGGCATCAGTCACTGGTCACTCATTTGCACACTACATTTTGCGCCTTGGTCAATACCACAGATCGCGCGCAATCTCCAGACCAGCACGCGACTCTCGACAATCAAAAATCCGCACTGAATTTGATGCCATAAGTGCGGGGCGGTGCATATTGCCCGAGACTGGTGATCGCATTTCCCGACACCGCTGTGTAGACGACCTGGTTCGACAGATTCCGGCCCCACAGCCCGATGGAGAAGGGCTGGCTCTTCGGCCGGATGTACACGCTGACATTGATGGAATTATAAGCGGGTTGAGCCTGCTGATTGTCCGGCTCACCAAACCAGCCGCTGTTGTGCAGGAAGTTTGCATCAAGGGTCCAATTCCCGACCGCCGTATCCAGGACATAGTCAAGGCCCACATTGGCCGTCCAAGTCGGCGTCTGCGGCAAACGATGGCCCTCGGCCGATGCGAAGAAGGAGTCGCTGCCGCCCGGGAACGGAGGATTGGGCACGTTCCACTGCACCGTCGGAGTATCCGCTGTGAACCGATCGTGGATATAACTTGCGCCCAGCTTCAAGGTCAGCCCCTGGGTCACCCGCGCCTCAGCATCAAGATCGGCTCCGTAGACGGTGGCGGGAGGGCCGTTGTACTCCTGAAGTTGGTTATCGGCCGTCAATTTGATCATCTGAATGTTCGTGTAATTATAGTGGAAGGCAGCGCCGTTCAAACGCAATCTGTGGTCGAAAAGCTCCGACTTAAAGCCCGCCTCATAGGCGTTGAGCTTTTCCGGTTCGAAACTCGGCAAGCTCGGCTGGGTGGAGTTATACCCGCCGCTCTTGAAGCCGAGATTTTTAGACACATAGATCAGGGTTCCATTGTCGAACTTATGATCGATACCCACACGGTAGGTGAGCTGAGAAAACCACTTCGTTGGCTCATCGGTGAGGGGGGATACGGAAGCGCCGGGAGGTTCCGGCTGGGTGTAGTACCCGGAGTTCACGGACAGTGCCCTCTTCTCGTCCGTGTAGCGCAGACCCAGCACCAAACGGTTGGCAGGGAGAAACTCTATATGTGTCTCACCGAAACCAGAATAGGAATCCGTCTTCACCGCAGAGAAGCTGCTCGCCTGCTCTTCATTATCGTGAAAATAGTATAGGCCGGTCACCCAGGTCAGCCAGTTGAACCGTGAGTTGTCCGGCGATAACAGCTGGAGCTCCTGAGAGAACTGCTGATCCTTCGCGACAATGTTTACCACCGGCAGACGGATCGTAAGAGCGAACGGAGGAAAAGGCACAGGAATTTGAAGACAGCAAGCGGGTGTCAGGGTGATGTCGAAAGTGCTCGTAATCTGCTCGTGGCGGTAGGCTGAAATCGACGTCAATTTCGCCCAACTCATCTCGTGATCGATTCGCGCGCTGACGCCACTCTGGGTCAGGTTATCCGTGGGATCGACGAATGTGTTGATGTTATAGGGACGCGGCAGCGGCGTAGTGACTGGCGGAACGAGGAAAGCGGAAGGATAAGTCCCCGCCGGAATATAATCCACCGTCGCGGTACTGCCTTCGCGGCGTTCAAAATCAAGGATGAAATGGATGGTGTCGGCGTCAGTGGGCTTAAGAACCCATTTGGAGCGCAGGGCGAGGTCCAGATTCGCCTGATACACGTCGGAGCCCGTGAACAGATTCTTGCCATAGCCTTCCCCCTGGTGGGCGGCGTGCATGGCGAAATCCGCGGCAACCGCCGGAGTCAGGCCGTCCGCAACGTAGCCGTTGACGGTCGTAGTCTGGTAGTTGCCGTAGCTGACATCGAACTTGCCGCTCAGCTTTTCGGTAGGCTCACGCGTCTGGATGAGTAGCGCGCCGCCGGTGGCGTTGCGCCCGAACAGCGTCCCTTGTGGACCCTTGAGCGTTTCAACCTGCGCGACATTATTGAGCGAGAGCAAGGAGGCCGAAGGGCTGGCGATATATACGCCGTCAACATACATGGCGACCGAATTTTCCACATTGGGGAGGTCCGATCCCACCCCGCGGATGCGGGGCGAGATCGAGCCTTGCGTCGTCTGCATTTGTAGGCCAGGCGTCACCTCGGCGAGGGCCGTGACGCTAGTGGCTCCCGATGCCTCGAGCTCATCGCCCGAGATCGCCGAAATGGCAATGGGCACGTCCTGAAGGTTTTCAGCGCGTTTCTGGGCGGTGACGACGATTTCATCCAGAGTCCCTTCAGTTGCGCCACTGCCCTCCGTTACAGCCGTGGCCGAGCCGACCCAGGGCATCAACAGCATAGTCAACGCTGAACCATAGATTATCCTCATGGGTCCCCCACCTTGTTCCACCGACCTTGAGTTACTTGCTCTGCGCCGTGCTCGTGTCGTCCCGGTTCTCGATCACTTGTGCTCGTCGCCTCCCATTGAGGCTCTGAGAAAATCAACAATGATGTTCATCGTCTCCTTGGTGGACCACGGAAGTCCGCTCTCAGAGTCACCCATGAACGACATATCCCCGTGTCCCGCTCCCTCCAGCACGTAGCGAATAGTCCGGCTTCCGGCGGCGCTTAGTGCGTTGTGCAGGATCAAAGTCTGGGTCGGCGAGACAAGACGGTCCTGCGTACCATGGAAGAACAGGAACGGCGGCTTGGAGGCACCAACGTAGGTAAGCGGGTTTGCGGCCGTGGCAGCATCTGCACCCATGTACAACGATATGGGATTGGTGGGGGACGCATACGATGCCTTGGACTGCGCATCAAAATCAGCAGCGACCTTGGTCGCATCTGATGGACCGAATTTGTCCACCACGGCCTGGACCGCGCTACTCTGATCTAGATTCGTCCCCGCATCGAAAGCCTTGTATCCATTGGTAAGTCCCACCATCGACGCGAGATAGCCGCCGGCAGACTCGCCCCAAACAGCGACCCTATCTGGGTCAACATCGAAACTGTCCGCATTTGCGCGTAGATACCGGATGGCCGACTTGATATCTCCGATGCTGTCACGGGAATTCGCGCCGTCGGACAGCGTACGATATTCGACACTGGCGACTACGAAACCTGCCTCGGCCACGTACGTGCGAAGATCGAGTGCGGCTTCCTTGGCGGCGATTACGAATCCTCCTCCCGTCACGTACACGACCAACGGCCTCTTCTTTGACGGTGTCGGGATCTGCACATCCATTTGGAGATCGGCCGTTTTGCCGTTAGACAGTCCCGGCCTACTGAAAATGACCCCGTTAATGCTTTTGAGCGATGTCCGCCCGCAGGTGATCTGATCCTTTGGATCCGGTCGGATCAGGGTACTGGTGCTCGCGTCGCTCGCAGCGACCGTCGACGACACGATAATCCTCGGCATACTCGGCGGACCAGGCCGCCTGCCCGGTATGGAAGGCATTTTTAACTCCGCGCGCGGGCACGCATTAGCTCCGGCGACGGCCTGCGAAGACCTGGGGCCAGCGTAAGCGGCCGGGTTGACGATCAGGAGAGACAATGAGGCGGAAATGCAGCACGCGATCGAATGCGGGCCTACCCTTGATTCCGTCATTTTCCCGTCTCTCAATTCCCTTGCCATTGATGACCGCCTCCCCAAAGGACTCAAGATTGGCCGCCGCAAAACCTAAGGACGCCTGCCTCGATTCGGGCGTTTTTGTACATCCGTCATCTTATCTTCTCGTCATTATGACGTTTTGTCAATATTAAAATGCCTCCTTACACGAGACTCATGGATGGATCTTCCCGGTTGACGTGAGATTTCCGGTGCGCTGGGCTGTTCGCGCGACACGGTGACGGAGTGCGCAATGGGTTGCGAGTGTCGCCGGGTTCCACTAATGCCTTTGGCGGCCCGTGGTCCTTCCCATGCAATCAGCTTGTTAAAAGACAAGCTTCAGGCTGCTTGTCCGCAATTCTGAGCTACATCGCCGGTGACTAATAATGCGCCCTTGCCGATTCAGTTGCCCGGCAATTCACGGATGGTCACCTGCCGTCCTTTGGCGGCCCGCGTGTGGCTCCAGATCCTGGCCGAGTCAAAAAGTCCACAATCAGATTCATTATCTCATTGGTCGACCAGGGCAGTCCGGATTGGGAATCTCCCATGAAGGCTAAGTCACCGTGCCCCGCACCATCCACCACATAGCGGGTGCTTCGAACCCCTGACGCCAGGAGCGCGTTGTGCAGGATTAGCGTCTGACTCGGTGACACCAGTCTGTCCTGGTTTCCGTGGAACAGCAGGAAGGGAGGCGCGGAGGACGTTACGTAAGTCAAAGGGTTGGCGGTTGTGCTTGCAATCTCAGAGTCCAGGACGTGCCCGTCTCTTGCCTTGCCGATATACAGGACCAGATTGTCACTTGAATAATTTGCGCTGTGCGTGGGAAGGTCGAAATCATCGGCGAGTTTGGAGATGTCGGAGGCCCCAAATTTGTCAACGACTCGTTGTACGTCACTTCGCTGATCGAGATTATTCCCGACCTCGAATGCCCTGTTGCCGTTCGTGACGCCCGCCATCGCGGCCAGATATCCTCCGGCCGACTCGCCCCATACAGAGACGTCGCCGGCATCGATGCCGTATCTGTCAGCGTTCGCGCGCAAAAATCGGATTGCCGATTTGACGTCCGCAATCCCATCTCGAAAGGTCGCCGAATCTCGCGTCGTGCGGTACTGAATGCTCGCCACCACAAAACCCGCCTCCGCCACATAGGTGCGCAGGTCGGATGCGCTCTCCTTGGCCGCCAGGACGAATCCTCCGCCTGGTACATACACCACCAGCGGCCGCTTACGGAGGGGCTCAGGCACCTGTATATCCATTTTTAGATCGTTCGTCTTTTTATCCGGCAACGTCCGGTTGGCATATACAACTCCTTCGATCGTCCTGACGAGCGATTTGCCGCATTGGATTTGATCGCGCGGATCAGGCCGAATGACGATACTCGTACTCGTGTCGCTCGCCCGCACTTCCGATGCCATGCGCGGCTTCTTGAGGACCCCAATACGAAACAGGACGGGCAGAAGGCCGTGCATCGGCGCGCTGTTCGGGCATGTCGTTCGCGTCACTTGAAGTGGCGCCTTGGGGCGTGTGGTGCTGAAGACCACCATCGTCAGCACGCCGGCAACCAGCAATCCTAGCGTGACCAGATATCTGTTCATAGCCGCTCCCATTCCTTCGAGTCAAAATAGCTGAGCGCAGCACTTGCGTGCGGCAAAGTATCCCCGACCCACCCAACATGAGCCGGGAGAAACCGGTACACTGCTGAAATTCCTGGCAAGTGGTACAGCATGAGAGTCTAACTCCCGATGAACCTCCGGCAGCTACGATACTTCGTGATTCTCGCTGAGGAACTGCATTTTCGGCGTGCGGCGGAACGCCTGCATATTACGCAGGCACCATTGAGTCTCGCAATACAGGCTCTTGAGCGTGAACTCGGAACTACGCTCTTTGTTCGAACCCAAAGACGAGTCTCGCTAACCGAAAGTGGCGCACTGCTGCGGACTGACGCTCTAGCCATCCTGGATCGGGTCGAGCAGAGCCGTGCGATGATCCGAGATCTCGAGACCGGTACGATCGGCGAAATCAAGATCGGCGTCACTCCAGCCTCTTCATTGTTGCCATTCTTTCCCAAGTTGATTTCTGGCTTCCGCGCGGCGCATCCGAAAGTTCGAATTGTGATGAGGGAAATGACCTCCAAGGCCCAGATTCGAGGTTTGCAGGAGCGTGAGATCGACATTGGAATCTTGCGTAATCCGCCGAATAGTGAGGTCTCCGGTGTTTCCTTCGTCAAGCTTTTGAATGATCCCCTTGTGCTCGCCATGGATCGCAGGCATCCGCTTAACAAGCGGACGAGTATCAAGCTCGCCGATCTGCGCCACGAGCCTTTTATTTCTTACCCCCGGCAGTCCGGGGTCGCGATCTACGAACAGGTGACAGCGTTGTTTGCCGCACGTGGGTTCGCGCCGACTATTGTCCAGGAGGTACAGGAAGTAACCACCCTCATCGGACTGGCAGCTACGGGCTTTGGCGTCGCGGTGGTACCTTCGGGGCTCAGCTACATCCGCGTTCCCAATATCGTGTATCGACGGCTGGCGGATGCCGACGCCATGACAGAAGTTCATCTGGCGAGTCGCGCAGTCGAATCCGGGATAGTCATCTCTTCATTTCGGCGAATGGCCCAGGACATCACGGCGCAACGTCCTCGCGGCGGCCTCCCTTCAGTCCCCAAATAAAGGCCAAGCTCCCTCCGCTCTCGTCTTCGAACTCGATGCCTCTCCGGCTGATCTAATAATCCAATCAATCAGCCTTTCATATTAAATTGGAGCTAACCGCAGATCCGCTGCAACATACATGCGAGAAGGTCCGGCGTCGCATGCATGGGGGCTGGACGAACATAAGCCCGCCCGAGGCTTGAGGCGGGCATATAGCGATTCGCGGCTGAAGGGGAGAATGACCATGATACGATTACCATCCAGTCTGTGGGCTTCCGGATTGAATGGGTTTTTTTGCGCACTGGCTTTGTTGGCGGGGACCGCGCATGCGCAGACGGCACCGCCCGCTCAAGTCACTTCGGCTCACTCAGAGGATGCCCTGGAAGAAATCGTCGTGACGGCGCGCAAGCGTTCTGAAGTCATACAAAACATTCCGGAATCGATACAAGCGTTTGGGGAGCAGGAACTCATTGACGCTCATCTGACGAAACTCGACGATCTCGGCGGCCTTGTTTCGAATTTGAACATTACGACGCGCGCCGACAACAATCCGGACGTCGTGATGCGCGGAGTGGGGTCGTTTGGCGTGGTGCAGGGCGTTGGGTTTTATGCGAATGACGTTCAACTCTTTGACGGCCAGAGTGTTCGGCCGGATGACCTGGAGCGCATTGAAGTTCTCAAAGGACCGCAGGGCACTCTCTACGGCGGCAACAATATCGGCGGCGCGATCAAATATATAACCAAACTGCCGACCGACGCGTTTGAAGCCCAGGTCGGGGCCGAGGCCGGCAACTACAATACCCAGACCTATTCAGCGGTGGTGTCTGGGGCACTCGCTCCCGGCCTGCTCGACGGGCGTCTCAGCGTATATGACACGGAAAGCAATGGCTATATTTATAATACGGCGTTGAGTGAACTGGCCAACAGGGGCACCGAGCGAGGCGGCCGAATGACCCTCGTGTACAACGCCAACGCGACGACCGTCACCCTCTATCTTTCCGCTGACTATAACCGCTCCGGCGCCGGCGCCAATCTTTATTACAGGCCCGCCTCAGACCATGACTACACTTTGAATGTCAACGACGGCACGGAGCCTTCGTACTCGCGTCACGTATATTCGGCAACGCTCAAACTTGAACATGAATTCGCCGGCGATGTGGCGCTCACCTCGATCTCGTCGTATTTACATTCCTATGCTGATTCCGTCACGGACACCGATAAGGGCCCGATACCGTTTCTGACGGGGTTTGATCACTTCCGGCACGCTGTTGGAAGCGAGGAGGTACGTCTGGCAAGTACTGGCGCTGGTCCTTTCAAATGGCTTATCGGCCTGTTCGGGCAGATCAACAACAATGACATCGCCCTTGTAAGTCGTTCGTTCAGCGGCGCTGATCCCTTTGATCCGACAGAGTGGCCCAACCCGGCGAATTATAGCGACCAGTTTACGGATCCACTCCAGCATCATCATGAATATGCTCTCTTTGGAGATGCATCTTACGATTGGAACAGGTGGACTTTCGAAGCAGGGCTACGGGCCGACTATAACAGCAGCTCGATGACCGACTCGCTATATGACCTTGAAGCGACGCGGCATGGCACGGAAATCCTGCCAAAATTTAGCGCTTCGTATCATTTCGACAAAGACATCATGGGCTACACGACCATTTCACGTGGCTTCGAGCCGGGCGATTTCGTCGAGGATTTTGATGCGAACGGCAATCCTTTTATCTTCGAGTTCCGGCCGGAGACCACATGGAATTATGAGGCCGGCTTAAAATCCACGTTGTTCGACCGGGTACGCATCAACGCCGCGATTTTTTATATCCAGTATAAGGATCGCCTATTCCAGACCAACGTGCTGCGGAACGGCCAATTCGTTGGGGTCACTGAAAACATCGGTGATTCGCATAATTATGGGGGCGAACTCGAAGTCTCCACGCGGCTCACAAAGGAATTGTTCGTCTCGGCCGGTTTCGGTGTAACGAAGGCGGTCTGGGGGGACATTCCGTGGTTTGATCCGGACCTCGGGGCAGTCGCCCCCCCGTGCCCGGATGGCAAGCCGCTCGCTCCTGCCGGATGTCCGACCAATCTTAAAGGACGAACCGCAACGAATACACCGGACTACCAAGGCTCGCTATCGCTCGACTGGTCACACCACCTCACCGAGGGCTTGACTTTTGGCGCGCGCGCGGATGTGTCCTTTATTGGGCGGTCATATTGGGACGTAACTGACCACTTCCAGCAGAGGCCCTATCAGCTCGTCAACTTTGGAGTGCGGTTGGAAGGCAGTAAATGGACGGTGTCCGGTCACGTCTCAAACGTGTTCGACAAGCTTTACAACACCGCTTTCATCAGTGCGCCGGAACTCGGTGCGCCATTTGGTGCCGCAGGCGTCGGCCGACCGCGGCTGTGGACGGCAGGCTTCACATATCGCTGGTAGTGCTGCCGACGCCGACGCCTAGATATGCACCCCACGCCGCGTTGGCGGCGATTCGAAAGGGTCATCGCGGTCCCCATGGCCGTCTTGAGTCTGACCACGTTCGGCAACGTGATGAAGGCCTCGTTTATTGCCAAGATGCTGCCGGTATTGCGGGCAACTGCCGCGAAAATCGAAGCTGCTTATGTGGCGGCGGTCGAGGAGTTCGACGAAACCCCGGGCGCCTAGCGCCACCACCTCGAAGGTGGATTTCTTACGTGGATTTTCGCTTCGGGTAAACGATGTTGGAAAATCCTGGAATGACAACCGCATCCGGGCGATTGTCGTGCTCACTCAGCTGGTCGATGACAAAATGGGCCACAGAATTCGACAGGAGCTGAGTGGGGTCCTCCATCACGAAGCGCAGGCGGGTGATCGCGGTGATTCGGTCCTCCGGAGATCGTAGACGCGGCATCGCCCGGAGCGTCTTGGTCTTTGGCTCGATCACCGGCGGTTCCTCGATGCTCTTTGAGAACGAGGGATAACCCTCAAACATGAGGCGGGACATGTCGATGTTGGCTCGCAGGTGCAAAAATATATCCCGAAATTGGCCTTCGACTTCAGCCAACCGCGCCTTATTGCCCATGTCGGACAAGCCGAGCGAAGGACCGTGCGGTGTAATTTGCACATTTTCCGGACTCAGCTGTTCCCTGGACGCCCGCCATAACAGGTGACAACAGTTGTTCGTCACCCACGTCAACCCAGAGCTGGGTCGCCCCGCCTTGCCGCTGACCAGCACCATTAGCGCCGGCCAATCGAAATCCTGTGCTCGCAGCCATCGCAGGATCCTGTACCCAATATCGAGAAACGTAAGCGTGAACGTTGCCACCATCACATCGTTGATCGGAATCGGAATCGCCGCGCTGTCTTTCGGATCAAGAAAATTCCTCCTCAAGTTCTCGAACGTCATGGTCCCTTCGTCGGCCAGACAGATCCGCATAAACGTCTTGGTCACCTCGCAGGTGTAGTCGATCATGTCCACGATCTTCGACTCATACCCCCGGTACACTTCAACGGCTACCACGTCCGTCCAGTAGCCGACGTCATTGATCGAATGAATCTTCTCGATGCGCTCGACGAGCCGGTTGGCATCGTCGCGCCACGTCGGATAGCCGAGTTCTTTCAATCTGAAAATCCACGCGATCGCCGCTCCAATATGAGAGATTGCCGTGAGCTCCACAAAACCCCGGGTCGAGTTTCGGAAACTCTCCACGATCGGATCCCTGCCGGAACCGGGAAAGATCACGTAGTCAGCGCCGGTGACGATCAAGATCGGATCGCGCTCCGTTAACCGAACCATGTGTTTCGTCAGATGCTGTCCGGTGCTGTCCGGACCCGTGTAGGCATCGTATAGGCTCTTGAAATTGGCGTGCGGAACGTAAGTCATGACCATCACCTCAATGCCGATTGGCGCTTCTGCAAATTGAAATATCGGACCACCGATTAGCCGTTGAAGCTGTAGATAATCGTGTCCGTGCGGAAGCGCACGTCGGGTGTGAGGCTGTTCGAGACAGCAAGAAATTGCTTGCCATCGGCGCGAAAACCCGCGGCGTCCGTTCCCCCGGTTGTCGCAAATTCCTCGACCAGCATCAATTGATCCTTCTCCCAGCGATAGACCCGGGAGTTCAAGTCGGTCTTCGGGGCAGACGGCTCGCCCTCGATAAAGTTGACTTGAACGAGGTAGAACTGCCGTTCTGTCCGAACAATGCACAATTCGCGCCCGCCGGGGCCGCTGAGCTTCTGATACGGCTGAAACGCCGCTCCGTCCCAGCGGTAAAGCATCGAATCACCTTGGATGTTGGCGAACGCGACGTAGTGCTTTCCATCGATCGTAAAGAAGCGAAAACAGCGACCCGCTTTGGGAGCGAAGGATTGCAATGGCACGAAGCGGGATCCGTTCCACTTGAACATGAGTGAATCGCCGACGTGATCAGCGTATCCGAGAAATGCCTGACCATCGATTTGAAAGGACTCCCAGTTATATCCCCATTGTCCGTCCAGGGATTGAAAGTCGACGAACGTCGTGCCATTCCACTCGAAGATGCGCGAGGTGCGGGGGTTCTTGGCTTCGATATGCCCGAGAGTTACGCCCTGCGCCAGACAAAGAAAAGCGCGGCTGCCCATTGTGAAGAAGTGCCACTGCTTTGCGGCAAAGCCGGGGAATGTCTGATAGGGCTCCCAGCGGGAGCCGTTCCATTTGAAGAGCGTCTGCTCGATGTTGTAGTCATAAGGCCCATGGCCGCTTCGTACGCCTGCAGTTGCGAGGAATTGATCGGCGCCGATCTGAAAGTAAGCGATATCCTCGCCGCCGCTGAGCGGCAATCTGCCGTGCTCGACAAACCGCCCGGCGCTCCACTTGAAAATCGGGGCTCCCGTGTCGCTATCGCCCCCATTCATATGCGCTGGCGTACCTTCAACATCCTTTGAGAGCTGAGGAATCACGAGGTAGCGAGCACCTGCGATTACGTACGGTAGAACAGCTCTGGCGCCAGAAGTTGGTAAGCGCTGATGTTCGACAAGAATCATGGCAATACACCTTTTTCCAGGGCCTTGGTCGTTGGATGGGAATCGATCTGGGTACGCGACCGCAGTAGATAGTGCACTCGTGCGTATGCGCCGCCGCCAAGAAGCGCGGGCACGGCCAACAGCAGGAAAAGTGTCTCATACGCAACGCCGGAGGAGAATAGGAGCCCACCGATGATCGGGCCGAGAATCGAGCCCAATCGACCCGCGGCAAACTGCCATCCGGCGCCCGCGGCGCGCATCCGCCTTGGATAGAGTTGCACCGACATTGCGGGCGAGTTCTGCTGGGCGCCGATCACCAGCACGCCGCTGACAAAAAGAGCTAGGAAGAGGCTCGCGGCCGCATGCGCGGCAAAGCCAATGGCGGCAATGCCGAGTGAACCGACGCTCACCATCAGCGCGGCGAGCCTGAATACGCCCAATCGCCGCACCCACAGCATCGATGACAGCGCCCCTATGACACCTCCCAAATTGAGAAACACCCCACACATCGCCGCCGTTTGGGGCTTGAAGCCCAATCTTACGGCGATCAACGGCGTCCAACTATTCAGAAGATACGTGAGCAGGAGGAGACAAAAGATGCCGAAAGACGTCGTCAGCGTCGTCCATAGTCGCCCCTCTGTGAACAACTCGAGGATCGACAATCTTTTACTGAGAATCCGGTCCTCTCTGTCATGCTCAGCTTTGTCAAGTTTGGAAGCCAGCGTTTCCTTCATCAGAAGCGCAAGTGGCAGCAATAATAACGTCACCGCCCCGGTACCGACGAAAAGGCTGCGCCAACCGCGGGAGATGAGAACCGCCGTAACGATGCCACCGACGACGGCTCCAAGCGGATATCCGATGAACATGGAGGTCACCGCTTGACTACGGCGCTCGGCAGGAAAATATTCCGCAATGAGCGGAACGACTGCGGCGAGCAGGCCGCCCAACCCGAAACCCGTCAGGAATCTGAGCGACGCGAACCCCCCGAAGGAGGTCGCCTGCGAGCACAGAACCGTCATGATCCCCGCAAACACCAATGCGCCGACCAGGACAGGCCGGCGACCCACGCGATCCGCGACCGCTCCCAGCGTAAGTCCACCCAACATGGATCCCGCCAGGCCGGCCGCGAAAACCGCACCAAGATTGTTTGAAGCCAAGTGAAGGTCATGGGCGACCAGGGGCGCCACGAACGACACGATGAACATATCGTATCCGTCGATCATCACCAAAATGAAGGCGAATAAAACGAGAAACGACGGAGTTCGAGATAGCGTAGCGACGCGCATGATCTGGATTAGACGCGCGCTACTTGGGTGCAACGACCAAAATCTCGAAAGACCCAGGCAGCACACTCGGATAGGGGCTCGGCGGCACAGGCGGTCCGAACTTTGCTGCCGGCAGATATACCCGTCCGCTAGTGCTATCAACCGCTCCCAATCGCGTACCCCGTTGGGTCGCAACAGTTTGAACGACAGAAATGTCATGTGCGGTGCGAACGGCGATTACACTCAAGTTGCCCTCCTCGGCACTTGGAATAAACGCTAAGTGACGTTGTTGATCAAACATCACCGCGTCCGCGCCTTTGCCGACCCTGATGTTCGCTGCTTCGCGACCGCCGTTGCCGCGAATGAACTTCGTGACTCCATTGTCGCCGCACACCGCGATCAACAGATCATCGCGTTGATCGTATGCCAGACCGGTCGGACCCTCGCATTCCGTTAAGGGATAGTGCTGCACAACCTTTCGCGACGCGACGTCAACGGCAACGATCTCATCGGCCTTGCCGCGGTCGACATTGACGTAGACCTTTCCCTGGCCGTCCACGGCAGCGGATTCGGGGTGCCCACCGATAGATATCGTTCCGACCACCTTGGCCTGCTTGATGTCGATCAACAGCAGCAATCCGGACTCTCCGTTGATGGCCACGATCAAGCCCGATTTCGGCTCCGATACCATTGCATCGAGAGCATGTACCCCGTCCACCGGATTGACCTCGGAGGTCGGTATGGTCGAGATGACCTTTCCGTCCGCGCCGTCGAAGACGGTGACGGTTTTATTGGCGGCGTCGTCAACCGCGAGCGTGCCATCCCCGAGAACCGCCAGGCCGTGCGTCATCTTGCCTGACACCAGACCTGTCGTTAATTTTCCTGTCCTCAGGTCAAGAGCCGTGACGCCCTGTTGGGCGAGGTAGAACCGGCCGGACTTCTCATCTACGACCGCGTAGTCCCAAGACTTGCCCGACCCCGAAATGTGACTCTCGATCGAATAACTAGGGGAGATCTGTTGTGCGACAGCTCCCATTGGCGAGCCGATTGAGGCTAGCACTAAGGCCGTCTGCATTGTTCTCGCAATACTCATAAATGATCTCCCGTGTAATCGGCCTCCGATGCGGCGCTTGCGGTTCCACATACCAATGTCAAGGCCAAGATCAGTTTATTGTTCATCGAAGAAATCTCCTGGATCAGCGGGACGAAATTGTGGAGTTCCTGCAATCATCCGTCATTTGACCAGAGCCTTGATCTTTTCGAGTCCGGCAATCGCGCACTTTTCGTCGATCGAACTCGGCTCTGCGCCACTGACGCCTATGGCTCCTATGATCTCATCACCCACCCTGATCGGTATCCCACCGGCAAAGCTCAGGAAATTAGTATCCGCGGTGATTTTGGCGGCGATCGTCGCATCCGTCTTAGATCGAGCTCCGACCTCTGACGTCGGCATCTCGAAGGTTAAAGCCGTGTACGCCTTGCGAAAGCCCGTATAGGCGTGAAATCCAGCGGTGCCGTCTGGGATATAATAGAGCTTTGGGGTTCCCGCCGCGTCGATGATGGCTACACCAACATGGGAGCCGGCGCACGCCGCGACGGCTTCCTGCGCCGCTTGCAGCGCAAGCTCCATTGCCAGCGTCCGAGCCGGTGGCGGCCGCGACGGCCAAGGCGGACGGCGCCCAGGGCCATTTGGCAAAGGAAGCCCGTCAAACGGTCGTCCGAGATCCCCGGGGAACGCCGCGCTTTTTTCCCTTGTTTCGTCAGCGCCTGCCCCAGACGTTGCGACTACAAGCACCGCTATGCACCAAAGGCGGGTTTTCTTCATGACGTGTCTCTAGGCTGCAATGCCGACTACGTCGGAATTCCAAACAGCCGATTGGGGTTGTCGACAAGAATCTTCCGACGAGTGGAGGGCGATGGCGCCCAACGCTCGAGTAAGCTGAGAAGCTCTCCGGTGTCGATCTCGGCGTTGGAAATATGCGGCCAATCAGAACCCCAGACGGCACGCTCCGGTGCACGCGCCACGATGGCCTTCGCGACGGGCTCTACGAAGTCATAGCCTCGCTTTTTCGCGATACGATAGGCGCCGCTGAGCTTCAAGTACGCATGGTCCCCGTCCAATAGCTTGAGCAATTCTGCGAAGTCATTTGACTTGAGACCGTCTTCTTCAAGCATGTAACCCATATGATCGATGACGAAGTCAATCATCAAGGTGCTGAGGAAGCCGGTCAGGTCCCTCACTATGTAGCCGGGCGCGTAAAACTGGAGATGCCAGCCCAGGGGCTTTACCCGGGCCTCGGTTTCGAGAATGTACGACTGGATTTCTGGTAGCGGCAGCCGGGCGCGCTTGAACAGATCGAGCCGAACGGCTCTTACGCCACGCCGATGGAACTCTTGAAGCTCCAAGTCCTTGATGCCGGACTCGATCATCACGACTCCACGCGCGCGATCGCCCACCACATCCAGAGTATCGAGCAAACAAGAGTTGTCGGTACCGTAGAAACTCGGCTGTACGATAACGAAGCGTTCCATGCCGATGATCGGCATGAGCGCCTGATACTGCGCGAGATTTCCATCCGGTAACGTGTAGTGTGGCTTAGAGACATGCGGATACCGTTCTGCCGCACCGAAGATGTGAACGTGGGCATCCCACGCGCCTGCCGGCACCGCGAACGTAGGCCGCGAGATCGTCGCAAGCGGCCGCAACGGCCGCGATATTTCCGGCTCATCGCTCATCCAATACCTCCGGCCGTGTCCGACTTCGCGAGCAATTGCTTGCGCCACTCGTCTGTCCGTTGCGTCCATTCCTGGGCTCGCTGATTGAGTCCAACCGAAAGCACGTCAGTATCGATCGCCGCAAATATGATCGGCGCGGCGCCGCAATTGAGTAGTTCGAGACAAAGTTGGGGATCGGACGATCCCCCCGCCACCGCAAGCTTTCCATGGCCGCGGGCAGCGGTAATGACGCGCTTGCACGCAAGAAGCACCTCGGGATGACGCAGGTTGCCAATGTGTCCCAGATCAACCGATAGGTCGTTCATTCCGACATGAAGTATGTCGACCCCATCGATCGCTGCAATTGCACCCGCATTGTCGATGCCCTTGGCGGATTCGAGTAGGATGTGAACCGTCGTCGCGCGATCGGCAGCTGCCATCAATTCCGCCGCCGGGAGCTTGCGATAGCCGGTTTGCGGCAGGAGTGCGATCTGCGAGCGGTACCCGCGCGGTGGGAAGCGAGCGGCATTGACGATTTGCTGCGCCTCCTCAGCTGTTTCCACACGCGGCGCGACAATTCCCGTGACGCCCCCGTCGAGCAGCCGGCCGATGACTCCATACTCGCGTTCGGGTACGCGGACCCATGCTTCAAGGCCGAGATCGGCAGCCGTCGCACTGATCTGAACGGCGCAGTCGATGGAAATACTGCTGTGCTCCAAATCGATCCAGACGATGCCAAACCCTGCAGTGCTCGCGATCCGAACGATCTCTGCCGTCCGCGCGTTTCGAATGCCCAGACTGAGCAATGGCTCGCCGCGCGCCAGCCTCTCAACAACTGTGCCTTCATTAGGTCGAACGGTGCGCGCCTGATCGCTCATTGACCACCTATAAATACATTTCGTTACGCGTTGCGCTTGTTTGAGTGATATGTCTGCCAACGCAAAGAGTCTGCGACGGCTTTATTATTTGGACAAGTTTAATATTCATCGTCATTTGATTCTTAAAATAGATCAATGATGTGATCGGGATGCGGGGCGTGATGGGGCAAGGAAAGCGATGGTCCGCTTGGCGATCGGCGAGTCCATGGATTGAAACTCAATGGAGATGAGTTCGCTACAGTCTTCTTTTGAAAAGGGCTTTCCACTGTCGCCGGGCGGACGCATTCTCACCGCGCGTTAGAGCATCCAGGGCGGCCTGCGCCTGATCGGCGGCCGCTTTCACCGAATCGCAAAGGCGCTCGCGAGCCTCGATCGACGGATTCGCGAGGATTACGCCCGATCCGCCGGCGGGATCCGACAGACCATGCACCTCCCGGCGCACGAGCATGTTGAAGAACTCGTTCAGACAGTCGCCGTAGGACTTGACTCCCGATGCGATTCCGGATGTCGCCAGCATCATGTCGATATACAAGCTCGAGATTCCGCCGGGAACCACGGCCACTCCCCATGTTTTGATGAGCCTCGAGATTGCCCGTAACTTCCCGCCGGATCGCACGGCTGCTGGGGACCGATCGCCGCGCCACTTCCGCCTGTGGCGTTCCGGCGCCAAGCAGTTGCGCTGCGGTGCGGCGGCGCTGCTCCAGCCCTCTCAATCTCTGTTCGTTTGTCATCGTTGCCCAACCCACAACGAACAGGCAATTGCCGATGATCAGATAGGTCGCCCAGACCCCTTACACGGGACGGTGCCACACGTCGAGCAGCCGACGCGACCGCTCATTGCGTGGATGGGGGCGCGGCAACGGGCTCCCCGGAAACGGTGAATCGAATGCGCCCGCTCAGCACACGAGACCGGTCCGCGAAGACGCTCCACTCAAGGACGTAGTGACCGGCCGTCAGCGGGGGCGCGGAGATCGTTATCGTGGCTGCCTCCTTGGACTGCAGCTTGCCGAGCGGTATGGATTTGCCGTCGTCTTTTTTGATGAATACCTGGTGGAGTTGTACCGCTTGGGAGAACTCCAGGACAAAGGCTGATGGCGGTGTATCGCTGACGGCGCCGTCTGAGGGAGCCGACTTCACGAACTTTGCGTCTGCGGCCCCCCGATACTTTGGTTTACTGGGTGGAGGCTGCCAGGAGGTCATAGCCTCGTAACCAGCATCACCGATTCGCCTCATTGACTTTAGCCACATAGGGCTTAGCGCCAATCACCAACGCTCAGTCCGCGTCCTGCACGAGCGGCTAAAACATGCTCGCCGTATCGCATTGGCATTCTATTGGATTTCCAACCCCCCGCCTGCATGACGGAGGCAACCACCCAGCACCGCTCCTTCATAAGCAGAGCGCCAGCGGCAACTAACATTAAATATAATCTATAACATATTGATTTATAACACTTAAATATGAGAATATGGACGGCTGAAACTCGAACTGTCGCTCTAGGTATTTGCTTCAAAAATATATTCGATGTGGCCGGTACTCTCACGAGCAGTCCGACACCGAACTGTCGGCGTAAAGTTGGTGAGCCACGCTCAGATGTAACCAATCAATTGCGCTGCTATCCGCCTGCGCGCCACCCCGCTGACAAGCCGTATTCCCAATAGCAATTCGCTTCATTTCGAACCGTGATTCGACTACCGCTCGGCGCGACGGTAAGGTCTAGTCAGCCGGGCGGAGAGGAGTATTGAGTATGAACACCAGTTTCACGGTGAAACCGTCACGAAACCGGTGCAGGGGGCCGTCGATGGCGGTTATCTTGCGATCTAGATCAACAACAACCGAGGTGAGCCTGTGTACCGATTGAGCCGAACCATCCCAGTGAATGAGGCTGGCAAGGTCTATCTGAGCCGGCACGACGTCTGGACGGGCTTGATGATGAAAGCCCAAAATGCCTTGCCGTATGTGCCCCAGATGCAGAAATGCGAAGTACTCGAAGAGGGAGATCGTTGGCTGCTGCGCGATATCATCTTCAACAACACGCCGCTGCGCGAGCGAGTAACATTTGAGCCGGAAGCCCGTGTCATATTCGATCGCGTCGGCGGGCCCGAGTTGGGCCGCATCGAAAATATCATTGGCGAAGACGAGCACGGCAATCTGACGTTGACATTTGCGTTCGGACTCACGAAGGATGGGATCGCAGAGAACACCGACGCTGAGCGGGCGCACTTCGCGCCGATGGAAGGCGCCTATATGGGAGCAGTCGCTGCCACACTCGGCGCGGTGCGGCGCACCGTGGTCGAACAGGGCCGCGACAAGATTGCGCCGGCGAGCCCCGACGATGTGTCGGGCAACAACAAGTGGATCTACGATTTCTTTAAAGTTGTCGACAGCCTGCAAATGGAACCGTTCCTGCAGCTGTTTACCGATGATGTGCAGCTGACCTTCGGTAACCATCCCACCAGCACCGGCAAAGCGGCGCTCCGTGGGGCCATCGGTGGACTGTGGAGCCGGATCTCAGGTATGTCACACAGCCTCTCCGGTGCCTGGTCATTACACGAGGGCCGTGTAGGGATCGCCGAGAGCACGGTCATGTACACCCGCCTGGATGGGTCGATGTATATCGCACGACCCGCCACCGTGCTTCGCCGGCGCGGCGAAAAGATTTCGCAGCTGCGCATTCACGTGGATATCAACGGGCTGCTGTGAAGAGTTCACTGTCCTTTTCTGGCCGAGGACACGGTGTTTGGTGTGAAGAACTCGCTGATCGCCGACTTCGTCAAAGTGGATGATGCCAACCAGGCCGCAGCTGCCGGCCTGCCGAGTCCCTTCTGGAGTGTGAAATGGGACTTCGTGCTGGCCCGCAAGGATCAGGTGGGGCGGAGCCGAGCCTGACTCCAAACACCTGTGGCCGGCCTCGTTCCTGCATCCGCGAACTCGACCGACACAAGCATTCGCAGGGCGCTGGCCGGCGACTAGTCTAGCGCAACTCGATCGAGCCGAGATGCACAGAATCGAGCAGCCGGCCACCCCGCTCCGCGCTGCCAAGGTCGTCGTGCGCGATGTGCAGCCGATAATCGTCGCCGCCGCGCGTCAGGCCGTCGAACTTGAAATCGCCGAACGCATCGGTGGTCGACTGCAGGACGGCGCCGCCACCGGCGGCAAGCGATACGGTCGCGCCATCGACGTTGACGATCCTGCCGTCTTGCAGCGTGGCCACGACATTGCCGCTCAGGAACACGCTGCGGATCCGCTGCAGATTGCGGTACAACACCCGCGGCCGGGTGTCGAGTTCGGGACGCAGCGGTTGCAGGTCCTCGCGTGCGGCAAGCTCGCGCAGCGCCTCGTCCGAGTCGTGGATCGCTTCGAGCGCTCCTGTCGGGCAGACCTGGACGCATCGTGGGGCCGCCCAGCCTTGATCGAGCAGGTGCGCATCGAAGATCCAGATCTGCGGAACCTCGGCCTCCTCATTCCACGTCATCGCCCCATAGGGACAGGAACCGACCAGGTCGCGGCGGCCGCGGGCCTTCACCGGATCGACGATCACGATGCCATCGGATCTCTTCTGGATCGCCCCGTCCGCCGCCTTGATGCACGGCGCATCGTCGCAGTGGTTGCACATTCTCGGCACATAAGTAACCTCGACCGCCGTCCCGCTGCCGCGGGTGTGCCGGTCGATTGAAATCCACTCATGCCCGTGCGGCGGCTGGGCGGCGGCATATCCCGGAAAGTCGTTGCCGACGTGTTCGTCCTTGGTGGCGAGGACGCAATTGTGGCAGTTGATGCACTTGGCCACGTCGACCTGGAGCGCCCACTTCTTCACGACGCGGCCCGCGTCGCATGATTCCATTTTTGCACCTCGACCAGGCAGGAATTCGGTGCAATTCCATCCGCCGTGGACGTCATGGTTCGCGGCGGCGTCAGCAGATTGAGGCAGCCGCCGCGATCCACCGGCCCCTCGGGCGTGTCGATGATTTCGTAGTTGGCGCTCGATTCGTAGGCACCCAGCACGCCCGGCAAAAGTGCGGCCGTCACGTCGGCCGCGCACAACACCGCTCCGCGCGAGTTGTACACCTTGACCAGGTCGTGCTGCAGAATCCCGCGGGCGGCGGCATCCGGCTCGCTGATGCGGACCACCCAGTAGGCCACGCCGCCGATTGTCACGCGATGGTCGCGGATGTCGCTGACGGCCGATTGTTTGCCGTCCGCATAGGTGTGAAAGCTGTAGCGCGGATGGCCGGTGATGAGCTGCAGCGGCAGCCGCCCATTCGCCGCGGCGCGCGCGCCTTCCCAGGCCGGAATATAGCGGTTCACCGCCGCACGGTCCGCATCCTGCGCCTCGAAGCGCTTGAGCGACTGCGGGACGAACTCGAACCTACCCGATTGGGTCGGCAAGCCGCGGCCGAACTCGTGCGCATATTGGCCGGGCAGCGGTATGGGCTCTGGGACATCCTTCTCCCGCCCCTCCGCGAACCACCGCATGTCGACCGGCGCCTGCGTCTCGGGGGCACCCGGAGGAATCACGCAATACCCTTTCTTGAGGAAATCCTGCCAGCTGATTACGCGGGGCAGATCCGAGGAGTCGAAGATTCGCTTGCACCAGTCGAGTTCGGTGCAGCCGCCTTCGGAAAACAGGGCGCCCAGCCCTAGGCGGGTCAGGATGTCGAGGAAGATTTGATAGTCGGACTTCGATTCACCGAGCGGTTCGATGCACTTGTGCTGCATGACCACCGTTCGATGATTGACTTGATTCTGTCCATGGTGAAGGAATCCCGCGCAGTTTGCCCACTCGGAGATGTCCCACCGCTCAAGCGAGGTGCAGGCGGGCAGGATCACATCCGCGAACTGCCCCTCGTTCTCCATCCAGATCGACTGATTCACCACGAACTCCAGCGACGGATGTCGATAGGCCTCGACCAGCCGCCCCGAACCCGGAATGGTGCCGAGCGACGACGATCCGTAGCGATACAACATATGCATGCGGGAATGCCCCGGTGCCGGATAGTCGAACCGCGTGAACTGGCCCTCCAGCGAGAAGCCGTCCCAAGCGTACCCGCTCGTCTGTCCCTCGATGATCGCTTCGGCGAGACGCTGCCGCGGAATGGACTGCTTCACCGGATTCATTGTGAGCACGTGCGGCATCCGCACGTAGTTGTGGGGCGCGCTGCCGGTGTTGGTCACGTCGCCCGAGATGCCGCCTTCCGCATAGCCTGGGAAATAGAAGTTGAGGTCCATCGGCACGCCCAGCTGCAGGTTGCCGAAATTGATCCCCGGTTTCCCCCAGCCCTGCATCGCCATCATCATCACCATGCAACGCGCCCATTGCGCTCCGGTGGCTGAGCGGCACGCACCGCCGAAGCCCGACCCGAGCCCGCCCGCCGCCAGGTAGGTCTTGCGCCGGCCCCAAAGGCCCGCCAAGCTGCGAACGTCCCTGGCTGGCACCCCGGTCTCGGACTCCTGCCACTCCGGAGTCTTGGGTATCCCGTCCGCCCGGCCGAGGAGATAGTCGCGCCATTCTTCGAAGCCCGTGGTCTTGTGCGCCACATAATCCCGATCATAGAGGCCGTCGGCCACCCACTCGTGCATGATGGCGATCGCCAGCGCCGGGTCGGTGCCCGGCCGCACCGGCAACCACTTGCCACCCAGCATTTGCGCGGTGTGATTGAGCACGGGATCAATGTGCACGAACTCGATACCGAGTTCCTTGGCCCAGAGGCGCCGCTGTGCGCCCTCGAATCCGGCGTAGATCCCGCCGGTCGACTCCGGGTCACTGGACCAGAACACGATCATGTCCGCATGCTGCAGGCAATCCTCCACGGTGCCGTAGAAGCCCGGAACACCGAGGCGCATGTTGTTCCCGTAGTGGTGCATCGCCCCCCAGTACCAGCCCTCCCAACTGATGGGACTGAATGCCACCTTGGTGTGGCCGATGAGATTGCCGAAGCGGTACAGGGCGCTCAGCCAGTAGTTGATGTTCCCCCACTGGTGATGCGCCGGCTGCGCGATGGCGATCGCGCCCGGTCCGTGTTCCTGCTTCATGCGCAGGATCTCGCCGGCGACGACCCCTAAGGCCTCGTCCCAACTGATGCGCACGTAGCCGGAGATTCCGCGCCGGCCGACATTGCGCTCGCCCGCTGGATCGAAGTCCACCCGGCGCATGGGATGGAGCAGCCGCGACGGCGAGTGCACCAGCGACTTCATCGCGAGCGCATGCGGACTCACCGTTGCGGTGCGGCGCGGCGCGAACGTGCGCCCGCGGGCCTTGATGACCCAGCTGGATGGGTCGGACGCATCGAAGTCGATCGGTGTGGTGCGAACGATCTTGCCGTCGCGCACGAAGACGTACAGCGGACCGCCGTTGGTGAGATTCGTGTAGCGCATCGTCCCGTCGCGTTGCGGTGTACCGTACGCCCATCCGGACGTGGTAATGAGGTGCATCAGTTGCCCGAACCAGACGGTGGAGCGGTCCGCGCCCGCCGCCATGGCCTTGAAGTTCTTCAGCGCATCGATCACGGCCGCATAGTCGGGCGTGGGCTTTACCAGGGCCAGCGCGCTGTCGATGCTGGCGAAGGTCATGTCGGTGGTGGGATTCGCGTGCGGCCCCGGGCAGCCGCGGACCCCGCCATTCTGAAACACGAAGTGCCGGCAGATGCTCCCGTCGCGCAGCCGGATCTGGACCACGTACCTGCCCCGCTTCAGGTGCTCGCGCACCGACAGGTGCCTGCGGGCCGCCCGCCGCACGACGAGCGGCAGCGCGCCGAGAATCGCCCGCAGCATCAGGCGCTTCATCGCGTGGTGCTACCCGGCCGTTCCGACGCGATTCTCCTTCGCGAACACCTTGGCCATGACAGCCTGCAGCTCGGGATCGGAAAAATCGAACAGGCCGCCGTTGCCGGACACCCACTGATAGGTGTGGAGCAGGCGTGTGATCTTCCACGCGCCGTCGATGCGCGCAAAGCTGTTTTCGTACCAACCATTCTGCGCGTATTCCGACGCCCCGCCGTCGGTGGGCTTCCAATGACGCGACACCATGTAAATGACGGCATCGGCTTTGTCGCCGTCGATGGTCACCGAGAAATTCGAATATTGATGGTGCCTGCGTACCGGGCTCAGAATGATCTCGGCGAACCGGGTCCACAGGTCCGCGTCAACATAGACCTCCGGTTGCCCGGTGAGGCGCTCGAAATTCACTCGAAACCGATCCGCGAAACAGCTTCGATACAGCGCCCAATCGCCCGTGTCCAGCGCGCGACCGAAGTTCAGCATCACTTTCTCGATCTCGGCGCGCGTCCAGAGAGTCTCGATCATCTGCGCCTGCGACGGGTTGGATGTCGACATGGGGTGCTCCGTCAGTACTTCACAGTGAATCGCACGCCGTAGGTGCGCGGGTCGTCCATGTAGGCGGTCGCGGGACCCGGGATGCCGGCGGCGGCCGTCGCGGCGATCACCGCGCGGTTGGTCATGTTCTTGATCCATAGACCCGCCGTCCAGCTCGAGGCATCGTAGGTCACCGACGCGTCGCCTTTGTTCGACGGCACCTGCTGGGTGCCCTTGTTGTGCACGTAGTCGGCGAACCAGGAACTCTCGTACCGCCAGTCGATGTGCGCCCGGATGTTGGCGTCGCCCAGCGGAATGGTGTGAGTGAAGCCGGCTTCCGCGGTCCAGTCCGGCGAATACGGCGGCGACAGGCCGTCGTAGTTATGTCCGGTGGGATCGATGACGTCCTTGTTGCGCGAGCGGGAGTAGCCCAGGTTGAAATTCACCTGGTCCCGCTGGGTGACATTGGCCAGCACGTCCAATTGATCGCCGCGGATGCCCACCTTGTTGCCGTTGAAGATGATGTTGTAGGGCGCGGAGATGTCGTAGGCCTGGATGATGAGGTCGTGATAGTCGTAGTAGTAGATCTCGTTGTTGATCTGCAGCCGGTCGTCCAGCCAGCGCGTCTTGATGCCCGCGGTATAGGAGACCAGCTTTTCCGGTTGCACCGCATTGCTGAAGGTCGGCGTATTGGGCAACGCATTGAAGGTCCCCTGCTGATAGCCGGTCTCGACCGTACCGTACACCATGACTTTCGGAGCGAGATCCTGTTCGAACCCGACTTTCCAGTCGAAATGATTGTAGGTCTTGTCGAAGTCGTAGGGCAGTCCGCCCAGTGCCACGACCTCGAAGCCATTGGCGGTGCGCTTCGTGGAACTCGCGCGTCCACCGCCGGTCAGCCGGAACGTGTCCGTGAGGCTGTAGGTGACCTGACCGAAAGCGGAATACCCCGCCAGGCGATCCGCATCGACGTTGGTCTGGTAGAAGACGAACGGCAGGTTGGTGAACAGCGTCTCCGTGCCACTGTTGCGCGAATTGTAGTAACCCAATCCGACCAGCCACTTGAGCGGACCCCCGCCGGTGCCGGCGAGCCTGAGCTCCTGGGTCAGCTGGTTGTAATGCGCCGTATTCGACGATTGGATTGCGCTCAGCCAGTACAGCGGCACCGAATCCAGATACAGATAGGAGGGCAGATAACTCAAGGTGGCGCCGTCGAATTGATAGTCGATCTGTCCGCCCACCATGTACGTCTTGTAGCGGTCCCGCTCCCGCTTGGTCGTGCCGAAGGGCGCCGCATAGGGGCCGGTCCGCGTGTCGTCCCAGGCGTTGCCGTAGAAGAAACAGGTCTCGCAATACTTGCCGGTTGCCGGATCCGTGCCCTTGTTGACCAGGTTTGAGTGATAGCCGTTCTTCTGCGCCCCCTGCGCCCACAGGTAGATGCTCAACCGGTCGTTCGGGTTGATGATGGCCGACAGCCGCAAGCTGGGATCGTTCTTAGAGTCCGCGCCCGTCACCATGAAGCCGCTGTTGTGGGTGTAGTCGGCGGCGGCGCGCAGCGCCACGCTGTCCGACACCTTGACGTTCTGGGTGACGGTGACGTGCACCGCTGCATAATTCCCCGCCTCGAGCAGCGTCTCCCCCTCGTTGTTGAAGCCCGGCTTGGTGGGCGTGAGATTGATCGTGCCGCCGATGGCGCTGCGGCCATACAGCGTTCCCTGCGGGCCCGGCAGGATTTCCAGCTGCTGCACGTCGAAGAACGCGGCGCTGTCGGCCTCGCGCGGCAGGTAGATGCCGGCGAAGTTGAAGGCCACGTTCGGCTCCACGTTCGGAAAGTCGAGATTGGCGCCGACTCCCCGGATGAACACCTGGGTGTTGTCGCCCTCCGCCTGAAAACGCACCGAGGGCACCAGCTTCTCCGCTTCGATGAGATTGCCGACGCCGGCCTCGATCAGGGTGTCTGCGGAAATCGCGGTGACCGCGGCGGCGGTTTTTTGCAGATTTTGCGTTTGCTTCTCCGCGGTGACCGTTATTTCGGCCAGAGCGTCGCTCTCAGCCGCTGCGTCGACCGAGGTCGATGCGGCAGCGACGGCCGGCCGCTGGATGAAACCACCCATCAAGATGGTCGAAATACAGATCGCTGAACAATATCGTCGGAGCATTAAACCGTCCCCCATCTAATTATTTGTTGACTCATGAGTGATCAGCGATCGTGGGAACTCGCGCTGCCGCGGCCTCCCGCAGTGATCGCACGCCGACGCAACAGGCGCAGGAATTCATGTGCCGGAGCGCTCCAGGTAATTGGCGCGGTACCAATCGTTGATCTCGCCCCCCGTCGCCAGCCAGATGTCGGCGTGCGATGCGATGTACTCAAGCGCCGGCTCGATGTGTTTCATCCGGAAAGGGTGCCCGGAGATGAACGGATGCAGCGAGATGGACATGATGCGAGGACGGCTCCGGCCTTCCTCGTACAGCACGTCGAACTGATCCCGGATCATCTGGCCGAAATCCGCCGGCGGCGTGCCCTTGCCCATGATGGTGGGCACGTCGTTGATCTCGAGCGTATACGGCATGGTGATGAGAGTGCCGCTCCGAACGCGCATCGGCACGGGCAGCTCATCGTGTGCATAGTTCGATACGTACTCGATGCCCGCCTCCGCAAGGAGATCCGGCGTGGCGAAACTTTCTGCCAGGGCCCAGCTGAGCCAACCCTTCGGCCGCTTTCCGGTGGCCTCCTGGATGATGCCGAGATTGCGCCCGATGAACTCGCGCTCCTGTGCCTCGGACATGAGCGTCATGACGGTGCCGTTGTGATCGCCCTGTGCGCCCCACTCCCAGCCGCGCTCATTGCCCTCTCGGATGATCTGGGGATATTCCCGGCACACTTCGCTGTTCAGGTTCACCGTGACGCGAAAGCCGTGACGATCCAAAGCGTCCGCGATTCGCCACAACCCGACCCTGTTGCCATAATCCCGCCACCCATGATTCAGCACGTCGGGACTGAATTGCATCGTTCCGGGGTACACGGCATGCGCGGCCTCCTTGGTGCCGAACGGCGCATGTTCTATGTTCAGATAGAGCATCACCGCCAGGCGTTCCCCCTTGGGGAGCCGCACCGGCCGGCGATGCGTGAACGGCTCGAAGTCGTACCGCGGCGATTGAGTCAACATACGCTGCCACTCCCACAGGCCCTGTTGTTGTCATTGCCCGATCGTCACCGCCCTATCACCGCTTCAATCGGGGATTTTCCAGAGCGATTAACATTTGCACTTTGCTGTGGAGTATCGTAGCCCCGCTCCCCAGCAGGAGACGAATGACGAGTGGCTATGACGCCTATAACCGGTTTTGCACTCGGCGAGCGAGTCCCTACACGGTGAACGTATTGGTGATCTCGCCCACGGTCTCCACCCAGACCCGCACTTGATCGTCCGGCTTTAGAAATCGGCCGCGCGCGGCGCCGCAGCCCGCCGGCGTTCCCGTGGCGATGACGTCGCCGGGCCGCAGCGTGAGTCGCGTGCTGAGATGCGAAATCTGTTCGGCGACGGAGAATATGAGATTCGAACTCGAAGAATCCTGCATCAGCTCGTCGTTCACCCATAGTTTGATCGCGAGGTTGCCGAGATCGCCGATCTCGCTCAAGGGGCAGATCCAGGGCCCCATCGGCAGCGCGCCGTCGAAGCATTTTTGACTGACCCAATCGAAATGAAACGGCGAGTCGACGGCGACGCTCTTGCGACGCAAGTGATCGCGGGCCGACAGGTCATTTACGACGGTCACTCCCGCCACGTACGCGAGGGCTTCTTTCACCCCGACGTCACGGCACTCTCTGCCCATGACGACGGCAATCTCCGCCTCCCAGTCGACGCACTTGGAATACGACGGCAAGGCGATGTGCGTGTCCGTTGCCCGCACGCACGCGGCTGGCGCCTTGAGAAAATGCCACGGTTTGAGACCGAGCTCGTGTGGATCGGGCTCCTGCGGCAGGCCTAACGCCTTGGACATTTCCTCGACGTGATCCCGGTAGTTGGCGCCGGCGCAGAAAATAGCGCCTGGATACAGCACCGGCGCCAGTAAGCGGACACTCGACAGCTTCTGCGCCTCAAAGGTGCCGCTTTCCCGGCGTTCGGCGCCGGCGATGGCTTGCAAGCGCGGGTACGCGTCGTCCCATGCATCGAGAAGCGCCAGAACCGACGGAACCTTGCTCGTCATGGCGGCGCCCTGCCGCTCAAGCGCCGCAGCCGCGTCGATGATCCGATCTCCGACGACGATGCCGGCCCGCGGCGAACCACGAAGGTCTACGTAGGTGGCTAACCGGTAGGATTGCTCAAGCACGATTGAATTTCGACGCATGCATTTCTTTCGATTCGCGCCTCCTCATGCTTCGCAACGCTATTCCGTGTCTGCTTTCGGCGGCTTGCGCAGCGTCGACTCCGGCCGGCTGAATCGACGGCTCATGTGACCGGTGCCCTCCTGATCGCCACGTTCGAACAGCCACGTATAGCCTCCGGGAGGATTGGCCAGAATCTCCCAGGTATTGTCATCGGCATCCCAGAAATAGAAGCTGTACGTGCCATGCTGCACCATGGGCTTGCTGATTTTTCGCAATTTCCACTTCTCTGCATCGCGGACCACGAGCCGATGACATTCGTCCACGTCGTCTTCGGTCTCTACGTCGACGCCATTGTGGTTCAGAAAGGGCATCTCGGTCTTCTTTCCCGCGACCCCTTGCACTACGGCATAAATATGCTGGCCGCCCAATCTGATCCATAGGGAAATCTTCGAGGTGCGTACCACCTCGAACCCCATGAATTCCTCGTAGAACTTTCTCGCGAAATCGATATCCTTGGTCTCCAAGGTCCCATGCGACAGGAACTTGAGCTTGAGCGTGGATGTTTTCGCAGCAGGTTGCGGTGGCGTCTCGGAAGATGATTCATTCATGCGGGGTGCCTGATGTTTACTCAAGTGCTGACGCAGACATTGCGCAGCTCGGTATAGAACTCCAACGAATGGACTCCGCCTTCGCGTCCGATGCCCGATTGCTTCGTGCCCCCGAACGGCGTGCGAAGATCCCGCAAAAACCATGAGTTGATCCACACGATGCCGGCATTGAGCGAGCTCCCCATGCGGAATGTTCGCGCTACGTCGCGGGTCCAAACCGTCGCCGCGAGTCCGTAAGGCGTGTCATTCGCGAGGGTTATCGCCTCGTCCTCGGTATCGAAGGGCCGCACGTGGCAGCAGGGCCCGAAGATTTCCTCGCGCACGACGGCGGAGGTTTCGGGTAAGCCGGTCCAGACGGTGGGCTCGATCCACGCGCCGCCCGACAGCGTCTGCGACATGGCCGGGATGCCGCCGCCGCATACCACCGTCGCTCCATCAGCCACGGCCTGCCTATAATAAGAGAGAACCTTCTCACGATGCTTCAGACTGATGAGAGGTCCGATGCCTGTGCTCTTGTCCGACGGGTGACCGGGCTTCAAGGATTCGGCCTTTTGCTTCAAGGCGCCGACGAACTTATCGAAGATGCTGCGCTCTACATATAGGCGTTCCGTTCCCAGGCAAACCTGGCCCGTGTTGAGAAAGGCCGCCCTCGCGATCCCCACCACCGCGGCATCAAGGTCGCAATCGGCGAAGACGATACCCGGGTTCTTGCCGCCGAGTTCCAACGACACCGGACGCACACCTTGAGCGGCCGCCTTCATGATGGCCGTACCGGTCGCGGTCTCGCCGGTGAAAGTAATCGCCGCCACCCCGGGGTGCCGAGTGAGCAATTCGCCTGCCGACCCTTCGCCGAGACCATGGACGACGTTGTACACGCCCGGCGGAACCCCCACTGTCTGCATGACCTCCCCCAGCAACGTCGCCGTCGCCGGCGTTTCCTCCGAGGGCTTCACCACCACCGTGTTGCCGCAGGCGAGCGCAGGCGCCACTTTCCACGTCATGAGCAGCAGCGGCAGATTCCATGGGCACACCACGGCAATGACGCCCTTGGGCACGCGCAGTGAATAGTTGAATGCCTGCCGCCCCTCGGGGGTCTGCATTTCGAAGAATTCCGTGGGCACATTCTTCACCGCATCGGCGAAGATTCGAAAGTTTGCTGCGCCGCGCGGAATATCCACGTGGGAGGCCAGGGAACGCGGCTTGCCCGTATCAGTGACTTCCGCGTCGAGGAAATCATCGAAACGCCGGTCGATTTCACGAGCCACTGCATGCAGCATGTCCGTGCGCTGCGTGAGGCTGAGCCGCCGCCACGGACCCGCCATGGCGTCCGTCGCAGCGCGAACCGCCGCGTCGACTTCGCGCTGACCACCCTCGGCAACCACACCAATCAGGCTGCCGTCGATCGGCGAGCGCTTCTCGAATTCGCGGCCGGTTTCGCTGTCTACGAACTGCCCGCCGATGAAATGTAAAAACTTGGTCCCGTACATGGAGGACAGACTTTACTTTCCCGCTCCATGTGCGTCGAATGAAATGTCGATATAGCTGCAATGCGCGCCCGCCATGGGGCTTGCTACCTCGCGCCGAGGCGCGCGAGCAGCGTTCAGGTGCAACTCGCGGTCATACGCGCTACCATCGCGCCATGAGCAAAGGCGGACGAACCATGAGCTTCAATAACTTCGACTTGAATCTGTTACGGGTGTTCGATGCCATACTGCAGACTCGCAGCGTCACCACCGCAGCCTCCAATCTGCACCTGACCCAGCCCGCTGTGAGCAAGCAACTCAACCGGCTGCGCGAGTTGCTCGAGGATCCGCTGTTCGTGCGCACCAATGACGGCATGGCGCCCACGCCTCGCGCCGAGGCGCTGGCCGGACCCGTTCGGCAGGCGCTGAGCGAGGTCCGCAATGCCATCGAGAGCCAGCTTGGGTTCGACCCCGGCAGCTCCGACCGCACTTTCCGCATCTTCATGAACGATGTCGGACAAATGGCGCTGTTGCCTCGGGTTCTCGCGCTGATTACCGCGGAAGCACCGTCGGTCAACATTCAGACCGTTCAAATCCCGACGCTGCGCATGCGCGGCGTGGGCTTGGAATCCGGCGATGTGGATCTGGCCGTCGGCTATTTCGAGGAATTCGACGGCTCCATGCATTGCCAGGTATTGTTCGAAGAACATTACTCCGGCATGGTGCGCGCGGGCCATCCCACCATTCGCGAATCCCTGTCGTTCGAGCAATTTCACAAAACTCCGCACCTCGTGTATCAGCCCTCCGGGGGCGGCCACGCCTCGCAGGAGAACTTCGTCGACCGTGCGTTTTGGCAGGCTGGCGTGGAACGGCGCGTCGCGGTACGCCTGGGGCACGCGGTAGGCATATCAGCCATGGTGTCGCACACCGATCTGTTGGTAATCGTACCGAATATGCTGGCCCAAGCCTGCGCCAACCTGGTCGACGTGACCATCCTGGACTTGCCGATCGAGATCCCGCGATTCCAAATTTCGCAATACTGGCACGACCGCTTTCACACCGACCCCGGCAGCCGGTGGTTGCGCAGCGTATTTGCGCGCCTGTACGGCAGCCGCCGCTCCGTGCCGCTCAACGGCTCGATGCTGGCCAGCGAATTCCTCGATAGCTGATTCCCCGCCGGCACCCTGCATTCCCTGGGGGTATTCGCGGCATTTCCAGAGGTGATTCGCCGTTCGCGGCCTCCGCACGTTATTGTAGATGCATGCGGACATGACACAGTTATGCGCGCGCGGAGAGAGTACACGTGAGCGACCGTCTCAAGGGAAAGGTTTGCATCATCACCGGGACCGGCAGCGGCATGGGCCGCGCCGCCGCCCTGCTGTTCGCTCGCGAAGGCGCGAAAATCGTCGGCTGCGACGTGAATGAGGCCACCGGCCAGGCCACGCTCGAAGCAGTGCGGGCCATCGGCGGACACATGATGTCTCTGCAGCCATGCAACATGGCGAAGCGCGCCGACGTGGATCGGCTCATGTCGCTCGCGGTGGATGCCTACGGCGGCGTCGATGTGCTGTACAGCAACGGCTCCATGGCGTATTTCGCATGGCTCGCCGACATGGCGTATGAATCGTGGAGCAATACACTACGCGAGGAAATCGACCTCGTGTTTCACGCGTGCCAGGCCGTCTTCCCCTTGATGAAAAGCCGCGGCGGCGGTTCGATCATCAATGTCGGATCGGTGTCCGGCAAGATCGCGTACAAAGTATTGCCCGCTCTCGCCCATATGGCCGCCAAGGGCGGCGTCATCGCCATGACGAAACAGGTGGCGATGGAAGGCGGACCGCATGGCATCCGCTGCAACACCATTTCGCCCGGACTCGTGCTCACCGCCCAGACCAAGGCGTTCATCGACAATCCGGAGTGGTTCGGGCCCATGCGCGACAAGCTCATGCTGGGCCGCGTCGGCTTGCCGGAGGACATCGCGCCGCTGGCGCTGTACCTCGCCTCCGACGAATCGTCATGGGTGACCGGCGCCGATTTCGCCATCGACGGCGGCACCACGGCGTGGTGAAGAACGGTCTATCGGCGGGCGCCGGACAGAGGTCAATGCGATGATTCAGTTGCTCGACATACGCTACGTGCGGCTCGGAACGGCCGACATGGACCACGCGGTCACGTTCGCGACCCGCATCCTGGGACTCGAACTCGGAGACCGCGATTCGGGCGCGGCCTACCTCCGTTCCGATGACCGGGATCACACACTGGTGTACGTCGATGCGCCCGCCCATGACCACACCGTTGGGTTTGAGTTGCCGACAATGGACGCGCTCGATGCTGCGGCCGGCGAACTCGACTCCGCCGGCATCGCCGTCAAGGCCGGCACGACCTCCGAATGCGACCAGCGCCGGGTCAGCGCGTTCGTGAGCTTCCGTGAGCCCAGCGGCACCACGGTGGATCTAGTCGCCAAGCCCTTCCATAGCGGCCGTCACTATGCCCCTAGCCGCCAGGCAGGCATCACCGGCTTTTCTCACGTCGGTTTGTACACGACGGCGCCGGCACGCGATGAACATTTTTGGACTCGCACCTGCAATGCGCGAGTGAGCGATTGGATCGGCGATGCTCCGCTGCTGCGCATTGACGCCGTGCATCACAAGATTGCCCTGTTTCCGGGCAAGCGCAGCGGTGTACAGCATATCAACCACCAGGTTGCGGCGATCGACGACGTCATGCGATCCTACTATCTTCTGCGGGAGCGCGGCGTGCACATTCGCTTCGGTCCGGGCCGTCACCCCACCTCCGGCGCCATGTTTCTCTATTTCGAGGGACCCGACGGCATGACGTACGAGTACTCCACCGGCGTGCGCATGATCGAGGACGAGGCAGGCTACCGCCCGCGCAAGTTCCCCTTTAAGTCCACCTCCTTCTGCGCGTGGGGAGCGACGCCGGACATCCCGGAGTTCAAGACTTGAGCCCGGAGTGAGCGCTTGAGGACTTTAAGCGCCGGCGAAGCCGCCGACCTGGTCAGGGTGGCCGCGCGTGCCATCGGCCGCGCCGGGCTGTCGCACGCCTACGGCCATTGCAGCGCCCGACTCGATGAGAATACCTTCGTCGTGAGTCCCGCCAAACCCATGGGTCTGGTCACCGCACAAGACAATCCCGTCACTGTGAGTGTTCGAGGACCCTTGCCATCCGCTGCATTGGGCGAAGTCCGCCTTCATCAGCAGATCTACCGGCGGCGCGCGGACGTTCGCGGCATCGTCCGCTATCAGTCTCCGCGCATCATGTCGCTGTCGTCGTTGGGACGGACACCGCTGGCCCGACACGGCTTCGGCAGCTACTTCGCCCCGCAAGCACCTCTCTGGAACGACACGCGCCTGATTCGCGACGATGGCCTCGCAGCAGCAGCAGCCGACACTTTGGGGAACGCGCGGGCCATCGTACTGCGCGGCAACGGCGCCGTCGCGGTGGGCGCGTCGCTGCAGGAGGCCTGCGTCATGGCCTGGTATCTCGAAGATGCCGCCCGCGTCGAACTCGACGTATTGGCCACGGGGCTGCCCGGTCTGGTGTTCGACGCGGAGGAAGCGGCAGCACGTGCGACCACACAGGGATTGATCGTCGAACGCATGTGGGAATGGCTGACGGCCGGCGATCCCTCGGCACGCTGATTCCCACCATGCTGGCCTGTAGCGGCGGGCCGCCCGGCAGCGTGTGGCCGTCCATCAGCGTTTGAAGGACTGCGCGAGGGCATCAGCCGTCCTGGCCAGCAAATTGGTGTCGACTCCGACGGCGATGAAAGTATATCCCCACTCGAGGTAGCGACGGGCCTCCGCTTCATTGACCGTCAAAATGCCGCCTGCTTTGCCGACGGCCTCCAGCCGAGCCGCTGCCGCGCGAATGGCGCCCTGAACTTCCTCGGACTGCGCATTGCCGAGAAACCCCATGGAGGCTGCCAAATCGGCCGGCCCGATGAACACACCGTCGACGCCGTCGACGGCGGCGATCTCCTCCAAGCGCTCCAGCGCCGCCTGCGTTTCCACTTGGGCCAGCAGGCAAATCTCGCTGTCGGCTTTTTTCAAATAGCCGCTGACCCTTCCGTATCGGCTGGCGCGGCTCCCCGCGGAGACCCCACGCACCCCTGCCGGCGGATATCGCACTGACGCGACGGCCCGTCTTGCTTCTTCGGCGTTCTGCACATAAGGAACCAACACGGCCGGCGCGCCGATATCCAGGATGCGCTTGATCAATACCGCATCGTTCCACGCGGCACGCACCACCGGTGTCGTCTGATCGCGCCCGATGGCCTGCATTTGAGACAGCAGGCCGGGAAGTTCGTTGGGCGAATGTTCAGTATCGAGCAATATCCAATCGAAGCCCGCGTCGGCAAGTATTTCAGCGCCGATGTTGCTGCACAGGCTGCTCCACAGGCCGATCTGCGGGCGCCGCTCCCTGACCGCCTGCTTGAAGCGATTCCGAATCATGTCCATGGTGGCGCCTAGACGAACTGCACGGCGACGCCGCCTAAGGGCCCGAAGTCACCGTGCACAACATCGCCCTTGCGAGCCCAGATGACCCGCGTGAACGACCCCGCAAGGACGATGTGGCCTGCCTCCAGCGAAACGCCATGCTCCGTGAGTTTGTTGGCGAGCCACGCCACTCCCAAGGCCGGATGACCCAGCACACCGGCCGCCAGGCCGGTTTCCTCGATTTCGCCATTCACATACATGATGCCGCCGACCCAGCGCAGGTCCATGTCCATGGGCCGTATCGGACGGCCGCCCAGAACGAGGCCGGCCGCTGCGCCATTGTCCGCGATGGTGTCGAAGATTTTTCTCGGATTCATCACTCGCGCATCGACGATCTCCAGCGCCGGCACGACGTATTCGGTGGCATTCAGCACATCGGTTAGCCGGACCCCGGGTCCTCGCAGCGGCTTGCTCAAAATGAATGCAAGTTCAACCTCGACGCGGGGGATGCAGTAGCGGGCGTGCGGCACCTTCGCACCGTCGGCGATAATCATATCATCCAGCAGATGCCCGTAGTCGGGCTCGTCGATAACCGATGAGCGCTGCATGGCCTTCGACGTCAATCCCACCTTATGGCCGATGAGTTTGCGACCCTCGCTCATCTTTTGCTTTTGCACCAGGTTTTGGATGGCGTAAGCATCCTCGAACGTAATGTCCGGCCAGGTGCCCGACAGCTGCTTCACGGGCTCGCATTTCTGCTCGGCAGTTCGCAGAAGTTGGGCGGCGGCCTGTCGATCGGACTCGGATAACATCTTGCTTCCTATTGAATGGTTGAAAGTGCCTGTGAGGCGGGGATTGATTGGCTGTCGATGATCGGCCAGGCCGGGACCCGTGAGCAGTTCATGCGAGCCAAACATTACGGTGCTGTTCGAACGTCGTCGAATGAAAAGTCGCTATGGCTTCAATACGTATTGGATATACGATTCACATATCCTTATTCCGTCAGGACATGCACCGCATGGCGAGAGGTGATTTGACCTTCAGCGGGGCCGCCCCTTAAGGTCGTTGCCGGCGTGGCGCACCCGCCGCAAAAACATGAAAAGCGAGATACTTATGACGGGCCTACTACAAGGCAAGACCATCATCGTTACCGGCGCAGGCGGCGGCATCGGACGCGCGGCCTCCGTGGTGCTGGCCAAGGCCGGCGCCAACGTGGTGGCCAGTGATGTCGTCGAAGAATCGGGCGCGGCCACGGTTCAGGAAATCAAAGCGGGCGCGGGCACCGGCATATTCGTCAAGGCCGACTTGAGTGCGGAACACGAGGTAAGCGCACTCGTTGATCGGGCGGTGGCCGCGTATGGGCGGCTGGACGGCGCATTTAACAATGCGGGCTTGGAGCAATGCGCGCTGCCCTTGCATGAATTGACCACCGCGCAATGGGAGCGCGCACTGCGCGTCGATCTCACCAGCGTGTTCTGGTGCATCAAGTACCAGGTGCTGGCGATGATGAAGAGCGGCGGCGGCGCCATCGTCAACACTGCCTCTTCGCTGGGCCAGGTGGCCATTCAGAACGCCAGCGAATACATCGCCGCCAAGCACGGCGTCATCGGCCTCACTCGCGCGGCCGGGGCCGAGTACGGCAGCCGCGGCATCCGCGTCAACGCGGTGCTGCCCGGCATCATTCGCACGCCCATGATTGCGCGCCTCACCGAAGATGCGCGTTTCGCCGCATTCTTTGAGAAGCTCAAGGATCGGCATCCCATCGGCCGCTTCGGCGAGCCGTCCGAAATCGGCGAGGCCGTGAAATGGCTGCTCTCCGATGCCGCGTCATTCATGAATGGTGCCGCCGTGGCCTGTGATGGCGGATATCTTTCCATTTAGCCGGGGCCGCTGTGTACAAACTGAAGAGCGGCACCAAGGCCACCCCGCAGGAGACGGGTCCCTGGAGCTGCTACACCAATTCGCCGCAGCGCTCGCTGGAAATCTTTGAGGAAGCGCGGGCCTAGTGTCCCGTGGCACACAGTCAGGAGCACAACGGTTTCTACCTGCTGCTCAATTACGATGACGTCAAGCGCGCCATGGCGGACCACAAGACATTCTCCTCGGTGCCGCACGGCGGCGAATCGCGATCCGAGGGCCTTTCCGACGCCTGACGATCTCAAGATCGATCGCTATCCGAACCGGCATTTGACCTTCGGGTTCGGCATTCACACCTGTCCCGGCGCGTCACTGGCGCGCATGGAACTGCGCGTGCTGCTCGAGGAACTGCTACGCAGGATTCCCGATTTGAGCATCTCCACCTGCCGGAATACCTTTTCGGCGGCGGCGACTACTCGTTCATCCCATCGCTCCCGGGGCGCTTTACGCCCGGGCAGCCGGAGAACGGTTGAGCTGCCGCCGGCAAAAACGCCTTGTCGACCGCACTCTCCTGAGAACCGTGGCCTCCGCCCGCCACCATAAGACCTAACTCTTCCGGCTCTATGCCGCTCGCCGATCGCTCTACGCCTGCGACCTGACGGACCTCGAGCGTTTTGCCAGCCCGTCACACCGACCGGGCATTCAGCACAGGCCTGGTAAGTCTCGGCGGCAATCGGCGCGCAGCCGGCGGCCCCACACGTACCCATGGGCATAGCGGATATCCGGAGATCCTCCGGCTTACTTAGATCATTCAATTGCTACAGCACTTACACATTGTATCGAAGAGCTCGAAAAGCCGAAATCAAGCGGACAAAGCCGGATACCACCATGCCTGCTGACCGCGACCACATCATCAATTCAATTTTCGCATTAATCCAGCCGAAGAGTTCGGCGTGATCGGACCTCAGTCTCCATTACCAGGAACCCCAATGATCAATTGTCCCGCGACCGACAGAGCCGGCCCGCAACACGACCGCAATGCTCCGCTCTCTCTTCTTTTCGGCGCCTTCATCCTAACGATTGGCTTATGCAGCCGTTTAATGGCGCAAAGGATCGATTCGGCGGCGCAACCCGATACGCAAATTGACGAAGTGGATGTCACGTCCCGCAAGCAAACCGCGCTAGACGCGGAAGCCATCAGTTTATCCGATACCCCGGATGCGGAGCCGTCGGTCGGAGGAAGGACCTCAATCGTCATCGGAGCGGCTGCCCGGGTGGCGCCCGTGTACGAGGGGTCGAAGACCACCAAGGTGAGCCCGTTCCCCTACATCGATATTCATGGGTTGTTTCACGATCGGGTCTTTATCTCGGACATCCGAGGTCTTGGGATCAATATCGTCGATGCGGGCGGTTTCCGGGCAGGCATGGCGTTCAACGACCGCGGCGGCCGCACGAGTTCGGATAGCCCGCGCCTGCGAGGTCTGCCCGACATTGGCTCGGCAGCCTCTGCCGCTGCCTTCATGACCTACTCGCTGAAGCCCTTCGCTTTCGAGTTCAAGATTCAACGAGAATTTGGATCTAGCCCGGGAACAGAGGCTGAACTGGGGGCTTCCCTCGCGATGGCGCCGAACCCGCGGTGGCATGTGTCGGTCGGCGCGCAGCTCAACTGGCACGACGCCAAGTTCAATCAGAAATACTTTGGGGTGACGGCAGCCGAAGCCGCACAGGTGAGCGCGATGGGAAACTTGATGACCGCGTACGTACCCGGATCGGGGCTTGGCACGGTCGGGATGACCGCAACCAGCGTGTATGCGATGACGGAACACTGGGGTTTCGTGACTCGTCTCGGCCTCAGAGACCTCATCGGTTCCTCCGCAAAGGATAGTCCTTTGACCGAGCGCACGTTCGGCGTGGATTTTGCGATCGGCGCAATTTACAAATTCTAAAGAACGGTGAGCATCCGGACGCCGAGCTGGGGAATGGCGGCGCGATGACATGAGAAATTCATGAAAACACTAATTAAGATTTCGCTGGGTAGCCTTGGAGTCGTGTTTGCGGCGGCCATCGCAGTGGCTGGCTACTTGATCTATCCGGGGACGCCGAGCCATGCCTCCAGCCTGGTATTTCAAGGCTATGTGCCGCTACCTTCCAATAGCGTGCTCTCAGTACTCGATTATTTAACGGTGAAGGACGATAAGTTATTTGTCACGAGTGAAAGTACCGGCGATGTGTACAGAGTCCAAATCCGCAAGGACTCTTTGCCGACGGCCGCCGATGTGGCGATATTGCGCGGTGAGCCCGCGGCACACGGAGTTGTCATCGAACCATCGAGCCGTCTTGCCTATGTAACCCGTAGCGAAGCGAATACCGTCGATATCTTCGAGCCGGAAAAAATGGTTTTGATCAAGCGGATACCGGTGGCGGATGATCCGGACGCGATCTTCTACGATGAGTTCGACAAGCTGGTGTATGTCGCGAGCGGTGATTCGCATCTCGCGACGTTGATCGATCCGTCGACTCAGACGACGCTCGCGACCATCCAGCTGGGCGGTGCGCCGGAGTACGCGACGCTCGATGCCTCGACTAGACTTCTATACCAGAATTTGCATGATACGAATGCAGTAGTAGCGGTCGACATCGCCAAGCACACCGTTGCGCAGCGTTGGCCGCTGCAAGGATGCGAGGCGCCGACAGGGATGGCAATCGATGAGATTCATCGCCGGCTGTTCATCGGATGCGGTGCGAACGCCGTGCTGGCAATCTTCGACTTGGACGAGCACCGAGTCGTCGCAACTGTGCCGATCGGCATGGCGCCCGACTCCGTGGCGTTTGATTCGACATTGCGTCGCATCTATACGACCGGAAGAGCCGGGGTCGTAGTGGTCATACAGCAGTTCGACGCGAACAAGTGCAAAATACTCGACACTGTCCATCTGCACTACGGGACACATACACTGACAGTGGATCCCGCGACGCACACTCTCTACGTGGGGTATGCGGGACTGGTCGTCAATCCGCGCGTCGCCGTATTCATTCCTCGTACCTGACCTAACCGGTCAACGACCCTTTTGTTCGAATGCGGACACATTGTGGTAGCTGCTTAGAAATACGTACATCAAGCCCCAACCTGCGCGTCTTAGGATTTTCTCGCGAATGCCGGGATCGCAAATCTTCCTACCCTGCAGATACGTTACGGCATCGAACTGCAGTTTCTCGTCAATCACATCGCGCATTTCGCGCTCGTCAATCGCCTCGCCGAATCGGTTCGCAGTGGTACCGGGCGGATCGTGATTGTGAGCAGCGATGCGAGCATCAAGCAAGCACCGGCCGAGGGAGTGCTGTTCGACAATCTCGATGGTCGACGCTTCTATGATCCGTTCGCGTTTTATGGGCAGGCCAAATTGGCGGCGGCGCTTTATGCCAAGGAACTCTCGCGTCGCCTGGCCGCGCGCGGCGTGTCGGTCAATTCGCTGCATCCAGGTGCCACTCGTGGTACTGGTTTCGACAAATACCGGAACTTGACGCGGCGGCTGAGTCATCGCGTCGCACGGCTGTTCATGAAGTCCCCCGCCCAAGGCGCGGCAACTCAAACCCTGCTGGCAGCGAGCCCGCAGGTTGGCGGAATAACGGGCGAGTATTGGTCGGACTGCCAAAATTGCCCGGGGCAATCCGCTCCTGGCGGATGTGGGTCTCACCCAGCGCCTCTGGGAGGCCTCTGAACGGATAGTCTCTTCTAGAAGGTCGCCGGCGTGGTTAGCAGGGGCAACGTAACGCTGGCCTCCAAGCCGCCGTCCGGGCGATTCTTGAGGATGATCTCGCCGCCATGCCCCTGGATAATGGCTTGAGCCACTGTCAGACCGAGGCCGACGCCGCCGGTCGTGCGATTGCGCGACCTATCAACCCGATAGTAAGGACGGAACACGTCACCGAGGGCATCTGGAGGTATGCCGGGGCCGCGGTCCCGGATAGCGACGACGAATGCCGTCTCTTGACAGGACAGTTCAATTTCCGGGGTCTCTCCGTACTTCACGGCATTGTCAATCAGATTTGCGAAGGCACGCTTCAGGGCGAATGGCCGCCCCCGATATACCGCGTGTGCAGCCCCGGCATAGGTGACTTCGACGCTTTGATCGGCGTAATCATTCGCAACGTTGAGAAGAACGTGCGGCAGATCGAAACTAGTCGTCTCTTCGGCCGCGGCATCGTCTCGAAAGAAGGCCAGAGCTTCGTCGACCATGTTCTGCATCTCATCGACGTCTCTGAACAGTCGCGCCTGTTGGTCCTGGTCCTCGATGAATTCGCCGCGCAAACGCATCCGGGTCAACGGGGTTCGCAAATCATGGGAAATGGCCGCCAGCATCATGGTTCGGTAAGAAACGAATTTTTGAATCTGAGCCTGCATGGCGTTAAAAGTCGTGATGACCTGCCGTAGTTCTCTGGGCCCTGTCTCGGCGATGGGCGGGGCTCGTGGGTTGAGTCCGAATTGGCGCACCGCCGACGCGAGTCGCTCAATGGGCCTTGCGAACTGGCGCGCGGCAAATGCGGTGACGATGGTGATCGATACCGCCAGAAGGCCCAGCCAAACCGCCCAGCGATCGACCCAGGGCAACCCCCAGCTCCGTTTCATCACGCTAAAGACAAGCCAGCTTCCATCATGCAATTGCACCGCCAGCATGTACGGTACGAGGGGCTTGTTCTGATCGTAAACGATTCCCGGCGGCACCGATCCGGTGCGGCCGGGATTCAGAATAGCAACGGCCCGCTGTAGGTGGGCACTGATCGTTCGCTGTGCCCTTTGGTCTTCGCTGCGGGGCGATGCTTCGAGCGACGCCGACGCACGGGATGCTGCGGCATACCAATCGGTGCGAAACTCACCAGGCGCCGCCGCCGCTGCAATTTCCCGCCGCATGAACGGCGGAGCCGCCTCGATCATGCGCACGATGTCGGCGGCTTCATTCAGCAGGCTCGATCGCTCCAACGGCTCATTCGACCAAGCGCCGCCCACGGTTCTGAACAAACCGACCAGCGCGAGCGTCACGGCGACAGCCAGCACTTCCGTCACGGCGAAGCGCCGCGCGATGGTGTCCGACAACCAAGTTGAGCGTGTCATCCGCGGCTAACCGCAGGCGCAAATACGTAGCCGCCATTGCGGACCGTGCGGATCAGCACGGGATTCTTCGGGTCTTTCTCCAGTTTGTGGCGAAGGCGACTGACCTGGACGTCGATGCTTCTATCGTATGCCACATGCGATGAACCACGCGCGAAATCGATCAATTGGTCCCGCGTCAGAACCCGCTGCGGATGTTCGGCAAACGCCAGCAATAAGTCGAATTCGCCGCCCGAGAGCAGAACCAGCGTGTTATCGGCCGAGCGCAACTCGCGCCGGGCGACATCCAGACTCCAATCGGCGAAACGCAGCACCGGCCGAGTCTCGCTGCGCGTCGGTGCCGCGGCCTTCTCGGTGGTTCGTCGCAGCACCGCCTTGACTCGGGCCAACAACTCGCGCTGATCGAACGGTTTTGTCAGGTAATCGTCGGCCCCGAGTTCGAGGCCGACGACGCGATCTGTATGGTCAGCCATGGCGGTCAGCATGATGACGGGCACCACAGACTGCGCGCGCAGCCGCCGGCAAAGGTCAAAACCGTCCTCCTGCTGCAGCATGACGTCGAGAATCACGAGATCGATCGGCTGCTTTTCCAACGCCGCAAACATCGCAGCACCGTTCTGCGCAACCGATACGACGTGCGAGTGCTTGCGGAAGAAGTTCGTCAACAAGGACAGGATGTCCTCGTCATCGTCGACCAGCAGTAGATGGGGCATTGAATGCATTCTCCAAGGACAACACGTGCTGATAGCCGGGTGATGTCCCGATTAGAGGCCATTGTTTCAGGTTGGATACAATGCAGCGCCCCACAACACCCGCCTCAGGCAGGTAATGGACCTGTGTACATGGCCGGTTCTCGAATGACGCCCCCGACTTCGTACTGTTCGATCGAGTGAGCAATCCATCCAACAGCGCGTCCCAGGATGAACAGCGAGTCTTTGCTGTCCATGCCGAGACGTCGTGCGAGGTAGACATTGGCCAGGGCAAAATCGGGCTCCAGTCCCTTGGCTTCGTGGACGACGGCGATGGCGCGTTGGAGCTTCCGGAAGTCGGCATCGTCGCAGAGAATTTCGCTCAGGCGCTGAAGCACTGCGCGCGCGCGAGGGTCGCCATTCTTGTACAGGGTGGATCCGAACCCCAGTATCTCCTCGCCCTCGCGCATTCGCCGCACAACCGGATCTTGCGGTTCGCGCGAGGTGGCGACTTCGTTGAGTAAGCGGGCGAGTCCTTCGTGCCTGCCGATCTTGGTTCTGCGCCCCATCGAGACTGAAAGTCCTGTGAGAACAGAGCGATAGGGTGTAACTCCGGTGCTCGCCACAGCGCGCACCGCATAGGTACCCGGCTCAAATCCGTGGTCGGCCGATAGAACCATGACGCGGCGGATGAGGTCGGTCATTTCGTCGGAGGCGTGGAGTCCACGCGCGACAGTCAAATGCAATGGATCACTGCAGGGGGATTGCGCCTTTACCAGGAACGCCGCGAGCCAACGAAGCACGTCAACGCCGGTCTGGCACATGCCCGGGCGCGAGAGGTCATAGGCGCGCGGATTTGCAATCTCGATGAACGGGAACAACGCCGTCGCTCGGTCCGCGGCGCTAACTGCGGAGAAGAGCCGCAGCATCTCGGGCAGTTGGGCGGGTGCATTGGGTAATGCGCTCGTGAAAACCGCAGACTGTTCGGGCTGCCACAGCAACGCGGCAATGTCCTCGACGCTTCGGGACTCCGACAAACGCACCGCGTTCTGCCCACGATAGTGCGGTCCGTCTTCGGTAATCAGGGTGATATCGGTCTCGCGCCGCAGCCCGCCGGGACGCTCGGCAGCGGACGCTTCGCCGCCGCCCGCGATCCGTTCAATGTCGGCCCTCCAATATCTGTTGCGGCGTGTCCCGGGGACCGGCTGTGACCGTATTTTCTTCCTGCTGACGTAGGCATACAGCGTTGGGAGGCTCACGCAAAGCATCTCCGCGGCCCCTTCGGCAGAAACGTAAAGATCATCCTGCATGGTCCCTACCTATGTATGAATTTAATCAAGATTGACGACTATACCCGATGAGCAGACGATTAATCTAGATTACAACTACACATTGATTAGGTTGATCAATATATAGGGGGGGGTATGTCGGTACCGTCGATCAAAATCCCGCTTGAGACAGGAGGAAGGCCGCCACGATGGGCGCTGGGGACAGTTCTGGCCGTCGCGGCATATACGCCGTTCGCGCTCGCGGAGGACGCCGCGCCGCAGGCGGGAGCGTCGAATGCCCAACTGGAAGAGGTTTTGGTCACCGCCGAGCGACGGGAATCCAAGCTCCAGGACACCCCGATCGCGGTGTCGGTGATCGACGGCGGCGAAATTCAGCGCGAGCGATTGGTCAATCTCGGCGAGATTGCCGCGAAAGCGCCGAGCATCACATTCAACCAGGTGAACCATTCCGAATCCTTCATTTCAATTCGTGGAACCACCATCGGCAATGACGCTGCCGGCATCGACCAGGGTGTATCCGTATTCGTCGACGAGGTCCCCACCACCGGCTTCGGGGACGACAGCCCCGATCTCTATGACTTGCAAAGTGTCGAAGTGCTTCGCGGCCCGCAAGGCACGCTGTTCGGCCGAAATGTGACGGGCGGAGCTGTGTTGATCCGCACTGCGCCGCCGAGCTTCACGGAGTCGGGGCGTGTCACGGCGACCTATGGCTCCGACAATCTCATGGAGGTGCAGGGGTTCGACACCGGGCCGCTCGTTGACAATGTGTTGGCGGGAAAATTATCCGCGGACGTTCGTCGGCGCGATGATTTTCTGACGAACCTCACTCTTCACGACAAGACGTACGGCGAAAACCTGGGATCGTTCCGAGGGCAGCTGCTGTGGACACCCAGCTCGCAGATACGCGTGCTTCTTGGAGGCGATTATCTGGATGACGCCTCCGCAGGAAAGACGCAGTGGCTGGTCGGCAATTTTCAACCCAGCCTCTTTCCGACGCTGAGCTACAGCCCGGACAATACCAATCAGGGTTCGAATGCGCGCACGGACAAGAAAGTAGGCGGCCTTCTGACCCACGTCGATTGGCAGCTCCCGATTGCGACCCTGACGTCCATCACGGGCTATCGAAAGGTTGACGAGCATGTGCACTTCTCAACGTCGGGCGATCCATTCAATAGCATCATTTCTGATCCTGTCATCCACGACAATCAGATCTCTGAGGAGCTCCGGATCGCGTCGCCGGCCGGTCAGCGCCTGAGGTGGGTGGGCGGCCTGTTCTATCTGCATGCGGACCGTGCCTACCTGCAAACCGTGTCCTATGACGCTGTCCCCGGCACCCGACTCAATGCCCTGGCTCAATTTGGAGTTCCAAGCCTTGCGCGATTCTTAAGTCCCTACGTCAATCAGGCCAATCAACACGTCGCGGTGGACAGCAAGGCCGCATTTGGTGAAACGACCGTTGAAATGATCTCCGGTCTCAAAATGACCGTGGGCGCCCGCTACGCCAACGAGTCGAAGTCCGGACATACGGAAATCAGCGACACCAGCGTGCAAAACCCCGCCTTAAGCTCTGGTCCTTATTCGAAGTCCTGGACAGCGCTTACGCCAAAAGCGCTCCTGTCGTACGAGCCCGTATCCGACGTGATGATGTACCTAAGCGCCACAAAAGGTTTTGAGAGCGGCGGCTACGACACCAATGGCACGACGAACGCAGAACTTGCCTCAGCCTACAACCCGGAATATGTGTGGAGCTACGAAGGCGGGTTCAAGACGGCGCTTCTGGACAAGCGTCTTCAGATCAACCTAGCCGTTTACGACGCCGAATACAAGGATTTGCAAACCCGTAACTTCGATCCGATTTCCGGCAACATCATTGCTGGAAACGCTGCGAAGGCCCGGGTACGAGGCGGCGAGCTCGAGGTGGAGATGTTGCCGATCGATTGGCTGACTCTCGGATTTTCGTACTCATACACCGATGCGAAATACCGGAGCTACCTGATTCCGAACGCTCCGCCCGCTCCGCCGACCGACAACTCGGGCCACACCATTCCCTTCACGCCGCACAACGCGGCCAACGTCCGGGCAGAAACGCATTTTGCCGCGCCGGGCGGCGCCGGCAGGATTCGCATCGGCGCCGACGTCACCTATCGCAGCGCGATCGAGTTCGACGATGCCAACGATACGCCGCGTTTTATCGTCGCCAAGAGCGCCTATCGCGGCGTACTGAATGCACATGCGACATGGTCGTCCGCGGACGATCGCTCCGACGTGACCATTTGGTCGAAAAACCTCACGGACAAGCGGGCGATCATCAACAATGCCGATCTTTCCAATTTCTTCGACACCTTCGCGGAATACAACAAGGGAGGCTATGTGTCGATCGACAACTGGAACGATCCAAGAACCGTGGGGATCGGTCTGACGCGGCGATTCTGACCACCGCTCGAATCCATCGGCGCGATGCGCGAACGTGCAATAGATGGCCGTCGAGAAACCAATTCACCGACAGAGGAGTATCCGCTTGGACGAAATTCGATATGTAGCAGCGAGCGGCGCATTAGGGGTCGGCGTGGATGCCGAGGCGCTCGACAAGTCGCTCGACTTCCGCCCGCACTTTATCGCCTCCGACGCAGGGACCACCGATGCAGGCCCCTTCGCGCTCGGCTCCGGCACCGCCGCGTTTCCCCGCGAAGCGGTCAAGCGGGATCTTACCCGGGTCCTCGTCGCGAGCCGCAAGGCCAATATTCCGGCGCTGATAGGCTCGGCCGGCACGGCAGGCGGCGACCCACACGTCGAATGGGTCCTCGACATTGCCCGCGAGATCGCACAGGAGAACGCACTGTCTCTTCGCACCGCGGTCATTCGGTCAGAGCAGAATCCCGACTACCTCCTGGGGCTATATCGGGAGGGACGCGTCCGCGCACTCGATCCCGCTCCGCAACTCGACGATACGGTATTCGCACGCAGTGCACGAATAGTCGGAATGATGGGCGTCGAACCGCTGCAGGAGGCGTTGGACGCGGGCGCTGACTTTGTGCTGGCGGGACGTTGCAGCGATCCTGCGCTGTTCGCCGCATTGCCGATCATGCGCGGATTTCCTCAGGGTCTCGCGTGGCACGCCGGCAAAGTGACCGAGTGCGGAACCATGGCATGTGAGGGCCCGCATGGGGGCGTGATCACCGCGACCGTGCGGCAGCACGAGGTCATTTTGCGGCCGGTCGGCGAGGGACTGGGTTGTACTCCGCAAAGTGTCGCCGCGCATAGTCTCTATGAAAACGCCCATCCCTACTTGCACAAGGAATGTTCCGGCACTCTCGACCTGACACAGTCGAAGTACACGGCGATCGATGATGTCTCGGTCCGCATCACCGGCAGCGAGTTTATTCCATCGAATGACTACACGGTAAAGCTCGAGGGCGCCGAATTGGTCGGCTTCCAGTCAATCATGATCGGAGGTATCCGGGATCCCTTTATCCTCCGGCGGCTGGACCAATGGTTGTCCGAGGTCAAAACCTATATCTACGGAGCGGTGGAACGAGTTCTCTCGCTACGCCCCCCGGATTGGACCCTGACCGTACATGTCTACGGCCGGAACGCGGTGATGGGTGCCCTCGAACCGTACACTTCCGCAATACCGCACGAAGTCGGAATCGTGGTTGAGACAACGGCCGCCACACAAGAGTTGGCGACCAAGGCTGCGCAACTCTCGCGTCAACCGTTTCTGCACCATGGTGTGCCCGAGTGGACGAGCGGGACCACGAGCTTCGCGTGCTTGCACAATCCCGCGCACATCAATCGAGGCGCCGTATATCGTTTCAATCTAAACCACGTCGCGGTACCACGAACCAAGACGGAAATGTTTAGAACCGAATTCGTTCATCTAGGGAGGGCACCGCGATGAAGCTTGCAGAACTGGCGAGCCTGATTCGCAGTAAAAACGCAGGTCCGTTCATCCTGACATTCGACATCATGTTCCCTGACGATGAAAGCTACCTTCACGTGAAACACTCCGGCCTGCTGACCGTCGTTCGCTTCGCCGAACTCTTCCGGTGCCAGGAAAAGCACGTTCAATTTTTTGAGTGCGATAACGCCCGCGCATTCAAATTCAGTATGCCGAGGCCCATCGTGCAGGGTAATCTTGGCGACGGAGATATGCACGGCGGCCAACAATTCATTCCTCTGATGGACATCGAAATCCCATGACGGACATACGCGGGCCCGACATCGGCGCGCGACTCGATCGGCTGCCGCCAACCCGGTACATATGGTTGCTGGTCGGCCTGGTGTCCTTCGGCGCGTTTTTTGAAATTTATGATTTGTCCCTGACGGCGCCGTTGAGCCTCGGCCTTCTCGTCGCCGGGATTTTTCACCGCGGAGCAGCGGGATTATTCGGCTTCACAGACCAGGCCACATTTGCCGCCGCCACCTTTGCGGGGCTGTATGTGGGCACGCTGGGGTTTTCCACGGTGGCAGACCGCCTGGGTCGGCGGCCGATCTTCACTTTCGCGCTGCTCTGGTATGCGATGGCGACGATAGTGATGGGCCTGCAGAACAGCGCGTTCGCCATCGACCTGTGGCGGTTCATCGCCAGCATGGGCGTCGGCCTCGAATTGGTGGCAATCGACTGCTACCTCGCGGAACTCATGCCGAAGGCAGTGCGAGGGCGCGCATTTGCGGTAAGCGCGTCGCTGCAGTTCCTTTCAGTTCCCTTCGTCTCGATGCTCGCCTGGCTGTTGATCCCGGGAATGCATCTTGGTATCGACGGATGGCGCTGGCTCGCATTCGTTCCCGCTGTCGGAGCGCTGCTGGTCTGGCAGGTTCGCAGGGCCCTGCCCGAATCGCCGCGCTGGCTCGAGGCGCATGGACGAGCGGCCGAAGCCAACGAGATTACCTCGAGAATTGAGCAGCGCGTTTCCCGCGACCTCGGACAGCAAGTCCCTCCGGTGCATGCTCTGGCGGACGCACCGATGCGGGGGCCGGCCAAAGCGATGTCCATCTGGACGCCGCCCTACAGACGGCGAACCATCGTGCTTGTCGCATTTCACCTCTTTCAAACCATCGGCTATTTCGGTTTCACAAACTGGCTCCCCACCCTGCTGGTGTCGCAGGGCATCGAAATAAGCAAGTCGTTGGCATATAGCGCGGTGCTCGCATTGGTGCCGCCGGCCGCGCCGCTTGCGTTCAGTCTGTTTATGGATAGGCTCGAAAGAAAGTGGATGGTTGCCGCCGGCGCTCTTTTGGCTGCCGTGACCGGTTTGCTTTTTTCGCGCATCACGCAGCATTCCAACTTTGCTTTGTTCACGGTCATTGGCGCCGGCGTCGCCATCGGCTACTCTCTGATGTCACTGTCATATCACACGTATCAAAGCGAGCTGTTTCCCACTCCGATGCGCGCCCGCGCGGTTGGTTTCGTCTATTCCTTCAGCCGCCTTTCGGCAATGTTTTCCAGCTACATCATTGCCACGACGCTCGATCGCACGGGCAGTGCCGGTGTGTTCATCCTCATCTCCGGGGCCATGGTTGTCGTAGCGCTGACTGTCGGTCTCTTTGGACCCCGGACACGAGGGCTTGCGCTCGAGCACATTTAGGCTCCGCGCGACCGTGCTCATTCGTACTGATGTTACACGGTCACCCGCCCTTCAAACGGACCACGGGGTAATACAACCCGAGCGACCGCCGCTTCCACCAGTTTCCATTCGCCTTCTCGGTGCGGTCCGCATAGGTGTAGTCGTAGAGTGCGGCGCGGACATAGAGCGGCGGCCTGTCCGGAAAGGGATTGCTCTGAAGCAGCGCCATGACGGTCGGCTCGTTCTCGAGCACGCGCTGCAGGAAGTGCGGAAACCAGCGCAAGCGCCTGGGATCCTCGAGTGCGGCGAACCACATTTGCCAATCGAGGCGGGGCTGATGCGGGATGTTCCAGGGCGGCCGGCGAGCGATATCGCCGGGTTTGCAACGGAACTCGTACTCGCGCCACTCGACACCGTCGGGCGAGCCTTCAATCACGATTTCGTGGCGCTCCGTGGTCATGACCGCGAACAGTCCGTAGCTGCTCGTGATGTGCAGCGGCTCGATGTAGGCATCGAGGGTCTTCGCGAATGTGGGCGGCTTTCCGCCGAAACGCTCCTCCATCTCCACGAGGCTCAGGAACACGATCAAGAGCGCGAGCAGGCTGGCGGGGAAGGCGATGACTCGTCGCGGGCGGCGTAAGGTTCCACGCGCCTGAAGAAATAGGCCAAGGCGCGCCGGCAAGATACTTTGCAGAGCCGCGTCGTCGAATAGCAGCAGGCACAGCAACAAGGTCTGCAGGTTGAACCAGTTGTAATTGCCTGTGATGAAAATGCAGCCTTGCAGAAGGGCGATGCCGAAACCTGCGAAGAAGCGCAGCCTGCGCGGGCAAAATATCAGAAACGGTAGGATGAGCTCGATGAGCAACATGCTGCCGCAGGCGAACGCCAACACTCGGCCCGGTAGCTCGGCCGCGTACCAGGCGAATGGCGTCGGCAGCGGCTGCGTGAGAAAGTGATAGGAAAGCGCCGACAGATTCCACCAATTGGGGTCGCCGCTCTCGAGCTTGACCAGCCCGGACATGAACATGAAGCGGAATAGCAGCCAGCGCAAAACCCAAATGCCCGGCGTGCGTGTGAAGCTCATGAGCAGCGAGAGAAATCCGGCTTCCAGCAGGAACACGTCCCACTGGTAGGTCATGAAATCCTGCCCGCCGTAGAAGAGCGAGAGGTATAGGACATAGAGCAGGAACAGGCAGAGGCGCGGCAGCAGATTGAAAACCAAGAGCACCGACAGCGCCGTTCCCGTCCAGCACGCAGTCCGGATTGCAAGATCGCTCGCGCTCCACCAGAACACCATCGGCATGTAGTAGAAGCGTTCCGGGCCCACCTGCGCCCGCATGGAATTGACCAAGTCCGCGAGCGGCAAGATACCGTGGCTGCCGATGAGTCCCTGTGCCTGGACGGCGAAGGAGATGAAGGCCGAAAGATAGATGAGGCCGACCGCCCGCAGGAACAGGAACGTGACGACATCGTATTGTGGCGGTCGGTGATTGCGGCCCCAGAAAACGAGACTGATGCGGTAGAAGGCCGCGCGATGCGACGCGATGAAGGCGTAGGCGAGCTCGGCGGCGGTGCCGAATCCCGGCAACCTTCGATAAAGCGCCAGCCAGATCCCATTGCCGGGTGCGTGGCTCAAGGTGAGGAAGCTCGCCTTGGCGGCCCTCTCGATCCGGCCATCGGGCGCCACGTATTGGACGGCGCGCTGAAAGTCCGAGATGGGGATTGCGGGATAATTCGCGGCGGCGTCTTGGTAGGTTCGGTACTCAACCCGATCGCCCGTCAGTTTTTGCCAGTAGCGCGCCCAGAAGGCGCAAAACGTGCAATCGCCGTCATATATTAGGACCGGCTTCGAGCCGCCGGCGGGCGGATCACTGGCACGAGCGTCCCGCATCCTCCCAGCATATCAGGGCCGTTGAACGGCCGCTCTCGGAGCCAAAACGTTGATCTACCCTGGGCGCGATCGGGTAGCCTGGGATTACCCCGGGCTATCGCGGCAGACCTTCAATGAATTGGTAAAGTAACTCGCTATCAGCATACGCCACATTGAACCGGAAATAGTCGCATGCTTCCGCGTTTGGACGGAACAACGCGCCTGGCGCCAGGAATATTCCGTTGGCCTTTGCGCTCTGAAGCACTTCCGCCGCATTAAGGCGAGTAGACAGTTTGGCCCAAAGGAAAATACCGCTACCATGAAGCGGCAGCTCCGCACCGAGCGCCGTCAGGCGTCGGGCAACCTGCTCGTGTCTGAACTGTATAGGTGCGGGAATCAGTACGCATATAGGCGTTCGTTGAGGACTGTCCATCGACCATTTCACCAGCCAATGCGAGCATACAACGCAATTGACGAATTCGGTCAACCGGTCGGCGGTGGTATCTGCGGAAACTCTAGAACAATGATGCTTTTTCACTCGACGCTTCGATTGATCCTATTCGTCCTGGCATTCGGCGGTGCCACTATCGGTCGCGCACAAAGTACTCTGCCGGCTGGTGACGTCACCGAGGCCCGAGTAGTGGCGGACACCGCGCATGGCAATGACTGGCCTGTCACGGGACGGGACTTCGGCTCGCAGCATTTCAGTCCGCTAAGACAGGTCAATAGTCAAAACGTCAGCAATCTTGGCCTAGCGTGGGCGACTGACATTATCAGCCCCAACGGTATGGCCAATGAGCCCATTGAAGTCGACGGCACCATATACGTTAGCGCATCGCTGGACCGCGTTTCTGCGGTGGACGCCGCATCGGGCAAGATCGTTTGGACCTTTGATCCGAAAGTACGGCTCAATAGGAATCGCAATTCCTTGACCGCGCGAACCAATCGAGGGGTCGCCGTGTGGGAGGGGAAGGTTTTCTTGGGCACAGGCGATTGTCGGGTGATTGCTTTAGACGCGGCAACCGGCAAGCCACTATGGGACTCACCCGCTTGCGTCGACGATACCCTCACGGGAATCACGGGAGCCCCAAGAGTGGGTGGCGGTAAGGTGTATATCGGCACCAATGGATCCGACAGTTCGGTACGCGGTTCCGTGGTCGCATTCGACGTGAACTCCGGCCGGCTGGTGTGGCGCATATGGACTACTCCGGGGGATCCTGCCAAAGGCTTTGAAAGCCCGGCAATGGAAATGGCGGCAAAGACCTGGTCCGGCGACAAGTGGTGGACTGCGGGAGGTGCCGATGTGTGGGATGCGATCACCTATGACAACAACACCGGGCTGCTACTCTTAGCCACCGCCGGCCCCAGTGATGGTCCCGATCGCGCCGTAAAGACGACTGGCTCTCGTCTCTTTTCCGGCAGCATTCTCGCAGTCAAGGCGGACACCGGCACCTATGTCTGGCATTACCAAACCGCCAAGCATACGAACCGGCCTTACGCGGAAAACTTCCACATGGTCGTCACCGACTTAATGTTGCAAGGAACGAAGCGTCACGTGGTGATGACCGTCCCACGCTTTGGTGATTTTTTTGTGCTTGATGCCAAGAGCGGCGAATTAATCTCTCGCAACTCGATTGGCAATCGTCCGGCAGGCCAGCGGAGTTCGCCGACGCCCAGTGGTGAGGCGCGCAGCCTGCCGGGACACAATTGGTGGCCCATGAGCTACGATCCCATGACTGGGTTGGTCTACATTCCCATGTATGACGATGTCGCGAATGCCCCGGGGTATCTCACTGACGCCGTCGGACGGCTGGTAGCCTGGGATCCGATCAAGCAATCGGCCCGATGGTCGCGCCAACTTCAGTTCCCCACCAATGGCGGTGTGTTGTCGACGGCGGGCAATCTTGTGTTTCATGGTGAGGGTACGGGCGTGTTTTCGGCGTATGCCGCCAATGACGGTAAGAAGTTGTGGTCAATCGACACCGGTTCCTCCATCCAGTCCGTCCCGGTTACATTTACGGTGAAGGGCATTCAGTACGTTCTCATGCCGGTCGGATTGGGCTCGATGTCGCGTAATTTCAACGGGACGAGTGTAATGGCCACACCGGAAGCCAAACTGGGCCCGTCACGGCTGTTGGCATTCAAACTAGGGGGCACAACGCCTTTTCCCTATCCGGCAACAATTTTGCCTGCGGTGCCAAAGCCTCCCGAGCAAACTGCCAGCGCCGAGGCGATCCGGAAAGGCAAACAATTGTATGTGGACTACACCTGCGAGAACTGTCATTCCCCGGAAGCCGACGCAGGTGGCGCCTGGGTTCTAAATGGGGCCATACCCGACCTTCACTACATGCCCGCGGATGTTCACGATCAATTTCTCGCGATCGTCCTCGGTGGTAGCCGCAGAAATTACGGAATGCCGGGGTTTGCCGATGGAATTCCCAACTATCCCATTGTGAGCGCGAAAATGTCGGTTGATGAAGCTCAGGCGATCCACGCCTACATCATCGACTTGCAGTGGAACGCATATCGGGCAGATCAGACACGGCGCGCTACCACCCGACCGATTGCCACCGGCCAACGTCGACGACTTGGCGAGAATCGATGAGCACGTCGTCCCCATTCACATTGCGTAGCGAATGCCGTGCGGCCCACCAGTGTCGTTAGACCTCATGCGACCTCACGCGACAGGCGCCACCCAGACGCCGGCTCGTGCTCATGCAGTGAGTGAATTAGAGGCCCTAGCTCTGATTCCACGTGACGCCACTTGCCGATCGATGACGAGTACATCGCCTGCCTGACCTGAGCGGCACTCGCAGTGGTAACGGCCCCCTTGTGCTCGTGGGATGCCAGACAGGCTCCCTCCCACGCCAAACCACAGTGGGCGACGATTCTGCGGCTGACCGATTCCTGATGGGTGACAAGATCCTCGTACTGCACTATTAAGAGCGCTTCTCCCAGCACCTCGCGCCAATGCCGCATCAGTCGGTGCCAGGAGGCATAGTAGCCGGCGAGTTCCAATAAATTATAAGAAAACGGATAAGCCGCGGGAAACAGTGTCTTATACATGGCATAGCAGCTATCCAACGGGTCGCGTACCAACCCCACGATACGTGCACGGGGCAATGCCCGCCGAATGAGACCCGCATTTAGATAATTGAGCGGCAGCTTGTCTATAAATCGAGGGGTCTTGCCGGTTTGCGGCCGAGTGGCTTCGATATAGGATCGACCGAGCCACCCTGGATCCAAATCCAGCGTGCGTCGGGCAAACTCCTCTGGTCTGATCACTCCACCGCCGTGCTTTTTGAGGCCGTTGATTATTTCGTTCGGGAACGCCTGAAGCTCTCCTGCGGCCGTCACGTCACTATGGCTGGCGAGGATTCGTTCGACCAACGTCGTGCCGCTGCGCGGCAGGCCGACAATAAAAATGCACTCATCGGACTCTGCGCCCCCAACCGCTGACACTGCGACGTGATCGTGAAGCTCAATGATTTGATCCATCAACGTAATGTCGTCCACGACACTATAGTGGATCTGCTTTCGTTGAATGTCGCATGCTCTCTTGAGGTAGCCGAATGACGTCGCATACCGACCGACGTCTTCGAGTTCTTTCGCGAGTGCGAAACACAAAGCGACTTCTTGCGACGGCGTGTGTGAGCGACTCTGAAGGACTCGCAATATCTCCTCGATGTGATTGGCGTCTGGTGTTTGGACTCGCAGAGAAGCGCGAGTGTAGTAAGCTACATAGTCATCTGGGCGGTCGGCCAGTACCCGATCGAGAGTCGACTCCGCCGTTTCCATGTCTCCAGTCATTCTCTGGGCTGTCGCTAAATTGTAGCGAAATAAACCGTTTTGCGGGGCCCGATCAACAGCCCTCTGAAAAAATGGAAGTGCGCGCGCCGGCTCCTCGCAGAATGTCAGCAGTGTTCCTAACGCATCATTCCAGTCCGCGCGATGTACGTCCATGAGTGCCGCCCTATCGGCCACCGCAAGAGCCTCTCGTCGGCGACCGGTCTTCACCAGGCACTGACCGTACTGAATGAGAAAAGTAAGTTCCGTCGGCGCAAGCGCGACTGCCCGCTCGGCACACGCGCTCGCTTCCGACAATCGCCCTACTTTTCCGTAAATGCCGCTCAGAAGGTGCCATACATGCGGATTCTTCGGGTCTTTGCGGACCAGCATTTGCGCCAATTCCGCCGACTTGCGCACGTCGCCCGCGGCGAGAAGCGAATGAGCCCGTTCGAGATCGCTAGCCATGCGACCTGCTACACATATGTCTTACGCGTCGAATTGTGGTCACTTGCAAAGGGCCATGCACGTCGCTCCAACACTTCGGTGACCGCACGGTGAGCCTCAAAAAATGCGGCATCTGTATGGGGACTCGCGGCCGCATCACAGTTCGCTATCGAAATGCGCCCGAACGGCTGGCGCCCCACCACGCAGGGACGTTTGTCCGTTTCGGTAAATACCCACTCGAGCGGATCGTCAAGACTGTTGTACGTGTACGAGTAGCCATGTGGCCACCGATTGACGGCGATGCCGATGATATCGCGCGGGGGATCGAAGCCACCCGGCCCGAGAATACGCATCAACTGACTGCGAATGTTCCGCTCAAACGTCTCAAACGACGTCGCCAGTAAATCCGCCCGTCCTATGCGATGCTGATCTTTACGGGGAAGGCCCGGCTGCCCCGGTGTTCGCGACATCCTTACGGCAATCGGCTCGTTTGAATTGCGTGCATGACGGAGCGCGCCGAGATCCGCCGGGTCCGTCAACGCCACCGTGTCATGGTACATTGTGGGGCACGCAACGCTCTCTATTCCCAGCCTTTCGAACGCGGCCCAGTTTCTTAGAAAGACGTTGGTGCAAACAATGGGTCCTTTGACATTGAAGGCCAGCGCTTCCTTTTGTGCCGAAGGAAGGTCTGGAACAAGATACGGGACAAACATGTTCCAGCACGCCATAATGCAAGCGCGCCCTCGTACTTCAAGCAGCCTGCCCGCCGTCGAGTAATTGACAATTACCTCTCGTGCGGACTGAATATCGCCATCATGGCGGACATTAAGGACCGTGCTATTCAGTCGAATTCGGGCCGCGTTGGATGATCGATCGAGCCTATCGTAATTGACCTGCGCGGTGCCCAGGTCGTTTTGGTTCGAGCCGGGAAGCGCCTCAGGAACTAACCAGCGCACGAGAAGGCGTGCCAGCGTGGCATTACCGTCGGGGAAATGCACCACCGGTTCGTCGCTCTCCACCTGGCGACCGTGCTGGCCACCCGGTAAATTCGCCAGTAAACCCTCTGGCGAAGGATCCAGTTTGAGGCCCGCGAATCCTCCCACCCATTCGCCCATCTGCCAGGCAAAAAGCGCGGGCAGCGCATCCGCTCCCACACAGAATACGTCCCGGCCGGTCGCCATGTAAAACCAATAGGCTTCCTTGTCAACTTTGGCGACGTTCAGCAAGTAGTCGCGATAGCTCATACGCGCCAAGCGCCTCTTTTTTTCTGCAGAGGTCATGCCGGGCATGTAGTCGGGTTGATTGCGATCCTCTAACCGCAATAGATCCCGCTTTGCCCGCTCCGAAATCGGCATCGCATTCACATAACCGGCCGTGAACGGACTGGGGCGGCTGTCGCGATCCAGGGCTCCCGACCTCGGGGGTACGACCAAACGGTCGACACCAAAGGTTTCCTTATCGAAAAAATGGCCGCTACGTAGACCAAGCGAACTGTATAGATACGAATTTGTCGCGTTCTGTTTTCGATATGCATTGATATCAACGCCGATGTCGTTGAGAAGCTGCGTGGCCCACAGGTTGTAACGCGAGGGTGCCTCTATTTCTTGCGTTCCACCGCTGATCGCCAGAAGCTTCCCTTGATAGCGCATTTCATTGCGCTTGGCGTGGCCCCCGAAATCATCATGATTATCCAACACCAGGACCCTGGCATCTCGCCCAACGTTCTTAAGAAAGTAATGCGCCGCTCCCAGACCACTCAATCCGCCACCGACCACGATTAAGTCATAGATCTCCCCCGTGCTCTGTGTGCCGGAGAGGTCCACCGACTTGCTGTCGCGCAGCGAATGCCCCGCTTCGAATGATCCCGGATGAGAGCCTCGCAAACCCAGTCGCGCTGGGGGGTAAGGATTCTGCGCTCCAATCGAATACTCAGGTCCGGTCGGAAGCGCCGTCATCGGAAGCGCAACCGCGCCTGCCGCCATCGCCACGCCATTTATGAAGTCGCGACGGGAAATGTCGCGATTCATTCCTAGCCTCCGATCATCGTTGCTCAATATGTCATACCGCGAATGTTGCCCAACGAGCGCTTTCGTCGCGCCCGCATTGGTTCGGCACCCCTGTAACCCACGACGCGCATTGCTCTACCGCTGATAGACCGTCTTGCCACCAAGTATTGTTGCGTCGACTCGAAGATCAAATAACGCTCCGCCCACCTGCTTGTCCAGGTCTCCACTGAGCACCGCGAAGTCCCCGAGCTTCCCGACTGCGATTGATCCCTTGTCCTGCTCCTCAAACTGGCCACTTGCGGCCCACGATGTCCACATTCTGAAGGCGTCTTCAAGCCCGGGCGCTTCGCCTCTCGGTGCTGTTCCGCCCTCACTCTCGGGCGCCACCATCGATGCTATGCCTAATAACGGGCCGAACGTGGGCATCGTACCAGTTGCGTCGGAGATCGCGACCGGCTCCAACCCTTCGCGAATCAACGTCGCATAGCGAGGTCTGTAATCGTCATAGCGGACGCCTCTATCGAACAAGGACGTGATGGTCACTCTCATTCCGGCCCGGCGTACACGCGCCATCTCCTCCACGCTCTCGAGTTCCGCATAGTGTTCAAGGCGGTGTCGTAGTGCCCTCGGCGTTAGTCGTTGCGCATTCTCGGCGGCATTGAGCGCAAGCTCGAAGCTCTCATGCCCCTCTTCGTGCATGAGAACCTGGAAGCCCGCGCACTGGGCTCGATATAGTGTGTCGTTCAGCTCCTCCTGCGTCCATTTCATGTCCGATAGCACTTTTCCATAGGCATTCTGGCCCGCCCCTGCCACGAACAATTTTATGCCACCAAAGCGATATAAATCGTCGCCTTGCCCCGCCACCATCCCGCAATCGCGCAACGAATCCAGGGATACCAGTTGCGGAACAATGTGGTAGATGCGCAACCGTAGAGGTAGATCCCCTTCACGCTGCAATTCTTGATCGGCGACAAGGTCATCGCTGTTAAATGGCATCGTAAGGACGGAAGTAATGCCCTTCGACACGAACTGGCGCGTCGCCTGAGTCCTAATGGCGCTACGGCGTTCTTCGTGTGTATACGCCGTCGAGGGCAGCAAGTCGAACATCTCCGTGACAACACCCGTGGGCAGACCATTCGAGTCCCGCGCCACATCGGTGCCTATGCGTCGACGTCCATCCTTCCAGCGAAGTCGAGCAACGTCGTCTGCCGTCCACAAACCCAGCCGTTGGAACGCTAGCGTGTTTAGCATTCCACAGTGAAGTCCTGCGAGGATCACGATCGGATGAGTGCTGCTGATGCTATCCAGCTCCAAACGGGTCGGGAAGCGCTTTTCTTGAACACCGGCGTCGAAGCCGTAGGAACTGCGAGCAATAATCCACCGCCCTTCCTTTGTTTCTGACGCACGTTTTCGTATAGCATCGAACATCTGCTGGAGGCTCTGCATCGGTGGCACATGCACATCCAAATGCAGAGACCCGTAGAACTCAGATGCGGTCTCCATGTGAGTATGGCTATCAATGAATCCCGGTACGACACTTCGCCCGGCCGCGTCGATATGTGGTGCTCTGCGTGCGGCGGCGCGGACCTCCGCGTCACTGCCGATCAAAGCAATGCGCCCGTTGCGCACGAGCAGTGCACGCGCCCTCGGCCTGGCGGGATCCATGGTCCATATGGACGCATTGGTGAGGGCGAGATCGCCGGTGTACTCGCCAGACCCCCAAGGTCCCGTTGGCTTTCCCCGTGCGCTTGCCAGTGATGGGGTCGATAGACGGCCGACCGCAAGTGCCGCTGCTGTCATCTGCCAGAAGTAACGTCGATTCATAGAACCGGTCTCTAACGCGCACTTACGCTCGGTGCTGAATGTCCACCTATTCGGGCAGGCTTTCAATAAAGCTGTGCAACGAAGCGTCGCCCGCATAAGCGACATTGAACCGATAATGCCCTGTCGATCGCGCGTCCGAACGGAACATCTCGCTGGGCGCCAGAAGAATACCGCGGGTCCTGGCCATTTGAACCACTTCGTGCGACTCCCGCGAGGTCGGGAGCTTCGCCCATAGGAACAGACCTGTTCCGCGAAATGCGATCTCGACGCCTGAGGCACTGAATTGACGAGTGACTTGCTCATGCGCTTCAGCGAGCCGGCGTCGCAATCGCTCGAGATGAGTACGGTGACGCCCAGCCGTCAGAATGGAAAGAACTATATTCTCCATGAGTTCGGAGGACGACAGCGACATTGTGTTCTTCAGTTCGGCAATCTTCTGTGCGCATTCTGTGTCCGCCACAACGTAGCCCACTCGAAGGTTCGGTGCGATGGTCTTCGAAAAGCTACCGAGGTACACCACGCGGCGCCACCGATCCAGCGATGCGATACTCGACGTCCGCTGCGGGGCGAGCTCCGCGAAGATATCGTCCTCTATAATGAAAAAATCATATTGCTTGGCGGCCGATAGCACATCGTGCGCCACTTGTGGTGAGGTGGTTGTACCTGTTGGGTTGTGCGCGGTGGTGTTGGTTATAAACAGGCTCGGCTTATTCGCCATCGCCAGCGCATTCAACGCGCTAATATCTGGGCCGGTAGATGTGCGGGGCACACCGATGGGCTGGATACCGCGCAGGCGAAGCATGGCTAACACATAGGGATAACAGGGTTCATCCACCAGGACGGTATCCCCTGGCTGCGTGAGCGCGTTGATACATAGTTCCAGCCCTTGACTTGCACCGTGCGTCAGCACTATCTGATCTTCGGTACACTCGATCGCGCGCTGACCCAGGGATGCCGTAAGATGCCGGCGCAACGCACGAAGACCGAAGACGCTGCCATATCGCCCGGCAATGGCCGACGGTCGACGCGCAACTTGTGTGAGGGCAGAACGCACTCCATCTCCGAACAACCAGCTGGGCGGCAGCCAGCCGCACCCGGCATCGACACGGACCAAACGCGAATCGTAACCCCGTCTTAGAGACCAGATTGAATCGGCGGGTGGTTCCGGGCCAGACACCGCCTCAAGGTTGAGGCGACCGACGCCTTGAGTGACGAAGTGACCTGCACCGCGGCGGGCGTCTACCGCCCCCTCTGCCACTAGTACATCATAAACTCGTGCCGCTGTAAAAGCGCTCACCCCACTTGTGCGGGCAAGCTGACGCACGGACGGCATGTGATCCCCTGGATTGAGGTTACCAACTACAATGCGGCGTCGCAGGGTGGCCGCTATTGTTGCTACGCGCGTTGGTGATTCGGCATCCTTGAGGCTCACCCGCGGATTGAACCCGAGATCGACGCGGCTAACTACTATAGATTTATATATAACGAGCTGGATACCTATCCGATTTGGTGTCTGCCCCATTCCCCTGCCAATCACAGCCGCTTGGTACGCGTACCGTATAGGCCTTTGCGTCAATACGCTTATGTGCGTCTTTGTGTGGATTGACACTCGACCGCCTGAGACTCTGGTGACAACATGTAGAGAGGTCGGTGTGTCCGATCTGCCAGGAAGGATCCCGATGTCGTACCTTAAGCGATTCTCCTCGTACCTTTTGTTGCTCGCACTCCTCGCAGGCTGCGATCTCCGATCCGGAAGTGTGGCGGGCGCGTCGATCGGCGCGGACACCAAGAATAGTGAGTGGCTTCTTGAAGGCCGTGATTCCGACAACACACACTACAGCCCACTTGCCGACATCAACGACCAGAACGTTGGCCACCTCGGGCTCATTTGGACCGCCGAGCTGCCGACCCTGGATGGTGCTGTCGGTACGCCCCTCGTCGCGGACGGTGTCGTCTACCAATCGTTTACCTTCAGTCGCGTGGTGGCGAACGATCTGCGAACGGGCAAAGTGCTCTGGGACTTTCGGCCGGAAATCCACTATACGGGCAACGTCCTGCGACACTACGGCATCGTCAATCGCGGCGTCGCCCTGTGGAAGGACAAGCTCTATGTCAATACGGCTGATTGCCGGCTGCTTGCGATTGATCGAAAGACCGGTGGGCAGCTGTGGGATGCCGATGTCTGCACCGCCAACAAGCAGCTGTATATTACGTCAATGCCGCACGTCGGTGATGGCCTAATCTACGTCGGCACATCGAACGGGGACGCCGGCACGAGCCGGTGTCACCTCAGTGCGTTCGATGCCGACACTGGCAAGCAGCGGTGGCGTTTCTATACATTTCCCGGCGATCCGCGGGAGGACGCGGCAAGTTCCGACCCCGACGCAATGCGCATGGCGGCCAAGACCTGGGGCAATGGTTACACGCCGCACGGCGGCTGCCCGTGGAACTCCGTGGTCTATGATCCCAAGGTGCATCTGCTGTTTGTCGGCACCAGTGGAGCTGTGCCGTACGCGCTTGGCGAGCGAGGAACGGACCGCGGGGATGAGCTGTTTTCCAATGCAATTGTGGCGCTGAACCCAGACACCGGCAAGTACGTCTGGCACTACCAGGTTACGCATGACGATTTCGCCAGCTACGAGGCCATCGAGACAATTACCCTGGCCGACCTCACCATCAACGGCGAGACGCGCCGTGTGGTGATGCAGGCACCGAAGAACGGATTCTTCTTCGTACTCGACGCGAAGACGGGCAAATTTATTTCGGCGAACAACTATGTACCGGTCAACTGGACGACTGGATACGACCCCACCACCGGACGAGCGGCATGGCGACCCGACGTGCAGTACTGGAAGCTGCCGGAGAAGCGCGCGACAATTTGGCCAAGCGGTATGGGCGGCCATAGTTTCGAGCCGATGAGCTTCAGTCCACTCACCGGGCTTGCCTATATCCCAGCGATCGAATTGGCGATCGACGTCGGACATTCCGACACCGAAGTATTTGAGCTGAACCACGCCGATACGGCCAAAGCCCCCCTGGTGGCCTGGGATCCAGTTGCTCAGAAGGAGCGTTGGCGTATCGATCATCCATTGCCGATCAACAGTGGTGTCCTCTCCACCGGCGGCAATCTCGTGTTCGAGGGGTTGGGATCGGGCGAAATCGAAGCCTACCAGGCCGATAGCGGCAAGCAGATCTGGTCATTCCAGACGAACGCGGGCATTGCGGCCCCGCCCATCACCGTCAAGATCGACGGGCGGCAGCTGCTGCTGGTGTCGGTCGGAAACGGTGGGTCGACCATGACCTTCCACGACTTGCGCGCTCTCTGGAACGCGCCTGTTCGAAACGCCACCCCTCGCCTACTCGCCTTTGAAATCGGCGGGAAGGCGCAACTCCCGCCCGTTCCGGCCATGCCCGCGTTACCGAAACCGACGGTACCCCGGCCCGAAGCGGCAGCGGTCGGTCACGGTTCGGCGCTCTTCGATCTTAACTGCTCGGTCTGTCACGGTCAGCAGACCCTCGCAATCCGCGGTGCCATTCCAGATCTGCGCCGCTCGCCGGTACCCACCAATTTCGAGGCGCTTAAACAGGTCGTACTCCGCGGCGCTTTGGTATCACAGGGGATGCCGAAATTCGAACTCACCGAGGCGGAACTACAGCAAATTCGGGCCTATATTATTCAACAGTTATGGGCGTCCTACGACGCGGAACAGCGAGGGACCGAACTCGGGCCGCAGTAACAGTGACCAGTCAACAATGGCGCGCCGGAATCGAAAACCTGAAGGTCGCACCCGGACCGTCGGTGTTATTGGCCGCCGACAATTGACCTCCGTGTGCTTGCACTATGGAACGGCAAAGGGACAGCCCAATTCCCATGCCCCGCTCCTTCGTCGTGAAAAATGGCTCGAAAATCCGTGTCGGATCCGCAAGCCCCCTACCCTGGTCCCGGATTTCGACAGTCACATAGCCGTCGGTCTGAAGATGTGCCGTGACAGCCATTTTTCGATTCGTCACCGGCATCTCTTCCATCGCCTCTATCGCGTTGAGAACCAGGTTCATGACAATCTGCTGCATCTGGAGTCGATCGGCAGCTACCGTAGGCAGACTCTCGGCGAAATCAGTCGAAATAGTCATTGTCTGGCGGCGGCTGTCGTTGCGCAATAGACGCAGAACTTCGGTAATCACATGGTCAATATGAAGAGGAACGATCGTTGGTGCTTCTTGTTTGAAAAGCGAGCGAATACGCCCGACGACTTCGGCAGCGGCAGTCGCGTCGCGTCGGATGCGTTCTGCGGCGATGGCTGCTCGGCTAAGATTCGGCGGCTCTGCAGATACCCAACGCACACAGGCTTCCGCATTGGCGGTCACGGCCGCCAGGGGTTGATTGACCTCATGAGCAATCGAGGCAGAGAGCTCCGCAATCGCAGCGAGTTGCGAAGCGCGGACCAACCGTAGCTGACTGCTCTGCAACGCCTCTTCCATTCCCTTCGCATCTTCGACGTCAATATATAGTCCATACCAACGTGTGATTTTCCCAGAGCCATCGCGGAAAGGCTCACCAATAACCCGCACTCTTCGAAAAACCCCGTCCGCCCGCCGGTAGCGATAGGTCCCGTCATACGGTCGTTGACCATCAACGGCGGCCGTCCACTCCTTTAGGCTTGCCTCACGATCATCCGGATGGATGAGATCGCACCACGGTCTGGCGCACACCTCCTCAATAGTAGTGCCAATATAGGACTTCAATCGTTTATTCATATACACCCACTCGCCTCGTGAATCGCCTTGCCAGACGAGCGCGGGTATGGCTTCGATTAACGTCTGTAGTTCACTCTCGCTTTTCCGCAGCGCATCTTCCGTATGCCGACGTTCGGTGATGTCGTCCACCAGTGCGTACCAGCACATAAGTCCACCCGCTCTATCCAGTCCCGGCTGAAATCGGATTTCAAACCAACGATATTGACCGTCCGGGCGTTTCCTTCTGAAAGAAAATGAAAACGCTTCGCCTCTGACTGACCCCTCCTGCCATTCTTGGGCGACGCGCGGGAGATCTTCTGGCCTAAACACATCCAGCCAATGTTGACCCACAATCTCATGCAACTCATGGCCAACAAATGAAATCAGTCGCTCGTTTGCGTACGTGACATCGCCCGCGACCGAGATGACGCTGACCATGCTCGGGATGTTCTTAAGGATTCTCTGTAAATTGGTTGGGGTGTTCTTCAGCGCCGGCTCCCCTGCCATCGGATCATCCCCGTCGACCTGAACGCCGCCCAACAGCTTTTCATCGGAACGTCTGATCGGCCCTGACCTCGAGTTATTCCGGCGAGAAGCGGTGTCAGATCGTCGCATTCGGTCTTCCTTAATTTGAGGATAGTCCGTTTCCTGCCTCTCATCCCGACGCGCTATTATAGAAGCGTCGAATTCCGGATGAAAGGCGCCGGAACCGGCTGGTACGAGTTCATGATTACCTAGAACCGCCGGTTCTTTAGCATATATGGCTTTGGATATTGTCTCTACTACAGGTTTCTGTTAGATCGCGCAGATGTAGACGAGCCGCTAAACTCGGGCCGGCGAAGCCCATGATATGAGTTTTCCTCAAGAAGGGAATGCGCTTGGATCCAACGGCACAACTGGTTTACTTAGTCGATGATGACGTGGCGGTACGGGAGGGTGTATCGGAACTTCTCGCCTCTCACGATCTGCGTGTCATCAGCTTCGCGTCTGCGGCCGAATATATGGCTCACGTTCGGGCGGACACCGCTGCGTGCCTTCTGCTGGACTTGCAACTGCCCGACATCAACGGCCTTGACCTACAAAGTAGGCTCAGAGACGAGAGCGCGGTACCGATCATCTTTATATCCGGCCGCGGCGACATTCCATCGACGGTCAAAGCAATGAAGGGAGGGGCGCTCGAGTTTCTTACAAAACCTCTTGATTCGGTGGCGCTTATCGAGGCGATCCGAGCGGCAATATCGCGAGACATTGAGAGGCGGCGTGAGGACCAGGAAAGTACGCAGCTCAAGAGCCGCTTGGCACGTCTGACACCCCGCGAGCGCGAGGTGCTTCCCCTCATCGTAGGCGGGATGCTGAACAAACAGGCGGCGGCCACTCTCGGAATTTCCGAGGTGACACTGCAGCTACATCGGGGACACATCATGCGGAAAATGGCTGCGAAATCCTTTGCCGACCTTGTCCGTATGGCAAGCCGCCTGGCAATTAGCTAATTGCTCCATCATGAACATTTGTGATTCTCTGCATTATAGAAAGCTGTTATAGAAGAAGCGCAATAGGCGCCGGTACACTTTCGTGATACTAGAGGACTTACCTGGCATGGCTCCACACACTTTCGTCATCGCCGTCGTAGATGACGACCAGCGCGTGTTGGAATCGCTTGAAAGCCTTCTCGAGTCCAGCGGTCTGAAGGTAAGGCTATTTTCTAGCGCGGATCAGCTTATTTCGTCGGACGAGCTGAAGAATATTGATTGCGTCATTTCTGACATCGGCATGCCGGCCTTGTCGGGACTTGAATTATTGGCGCTCGTTCGACAAACGTATGCGGAACTTCCTGTCATATTGATTACCGGAAGACCGACAGATAAGACGGAGCAGTACTATTTGGAACAAGGCGCCCAGGGCTTTCTTCAAAAACCGTTCGACGGCAGTGCATTACTTGGCACCCTGCAGCGAGTGTTGCGGACGGCCCCCTGAACCAAGGGTTGAGTCGATCGCGTAACATCAATCAACGCGACATTACCGCCGCAGCCTGTGTCATCGTCAAAATTTATAGGCCAATGTGAGGCCCACCGTGCGCGGCCGCGTAACGTTCCTCAGCTGATAGGGATTGGTAAGCTGCTGCAAATAGGCCGCACCCGAATAGGCGGCATTACTGGTGACATTGTTTGCGAACACATCGAACGTCAGATGCTCGTTAAGTCCCAAGGAGGCTCGCGCGTTCGTGACAGTACTAGAGGGGACCTCCCAGTAAAATATCCTCGTGGGGTCAATGTTTCCCGGCGCTGAGCTCCGATATGCCGCGTCTGCATGTAGCAACAACGTCCAGTCGTTATGCATGAGAAAGGCCGGTGGCACGTGGTAGTCAACGGCCAGCGTCGCAGTACTCTTTGGCACGCCGGGAAGCCGAAGTCCCTTGGGAAGATTGATGAAAGGCGCCGTATCGGTCGGGCCGGTTCCGCCAAAGCCGGGAATAAGTGCAAACGCGACTAGGTCTGACTTCAGCACCGACGCAGCGGTCTTGGCGTCGGTGTAGGTGTATCCGACCGACAAAGCCAGCTGTTCGGTCACCGCCGCCTGAAGTTCGGTTTCCACTCCCTTCGTCCGCGCCGTGCTGCCGTTGAATACTGCGGCGTACCCGCCAGCCTCGGAGTAGCCATTAAACTGAAAGTCGCTCAGATTAATGCGATACACCGCTGCGCTATACCGGATTCGTTTCTCCAGGAAGGAGCCTTTGACGCCAGCCTCATAGTTCTTTGCATAGTCGGGTTGGAACGTTTGATAAACCGGCAAGGCGGCGAATGGACCGTTCAGGGGCAAGCCATTGGTGCCACCGCGTCTGAATCCCTCGGAATAAGTCGCATATATTTTCGTATGGGCGCCGAAATCATAGGAAGTATTGAGCTTCTTCAAGTGACCGGAAATATTTTGACCGTTGTGGATGATGGTCAAGCCACTCGGATCCGTCTGGTCCTGTGAGCAAATGGCACCGCACAAGGGCAACCTGTTCGTATTTTCCACAGAGAACATATCTCGATAGAAGCGCAGCCCCCCGGTCACTTGCCACGCGCTGGTGATATGAGCGGTCAATTCGCCGAACAGCGCCTTGTCGCTGTAAACGGTGTCGGCATCGCCAACCGACTCGTTGTCCCCTGAGTCCGGTTGCCCAATGGAGGTATTAAACGCGCCTTGTCCAAGGTCTAGCACGGTAAAGTGCGCAGCCCGCGTCTCGTGCTGATAGAACGCTCCCACGACGTAATCCAAGAAATTCGTTCCGCTCGAGGTGAGCCGGAGTTCTTGGACAAAAGACTTGTCGACTGCCGGTACGGATGCAATGAAATTCATACGCGGGTACCCGTTGTATGGCGGGAAGCTCGTGTAACCATTTCCAGCACCTAGGATGACCGAGCTAGCTATGACATTGGTGTAGCTGAAATTTCGGTCCCTATCGTACGACGACGCTGAAGTGAGATTCGCAAAGCCAAGGTCGATGTTGGCCACGATGCTGCCCAAATCCACGGTGTCGTCGTATGGCTCCTTCGTAAAGGCGGCCGTCGTGTACTGGCGACCCGCCGGAGCGTAGAAGGACGAAATTGGTTGGCCCGTGCAGTTTGTCGAGGGTGTGGCAGTGCCGGCCGGAACATTGACACAGCCGCCCGGCCAGAAGGGGGACGACACCTGGGGATCGGCCTGTGTCGTAGTCTGATGCAAGTAGTCCAATTGAACGTCGACGGTTGACGTCGGTTTCCACCGCAGCGCGAGACGTTCGAATCCTTGGTTCGATGAGTTGACGCCTCTCTGCTCCGGACCTATCGCCGGACCACTCGATAGATTACCCGGTACACTTGGGATTGGTACTCCATGCGAATCCACTTGCCACAGGTCAACGGCATTGATAAACCCGGCTAAATGCTCCTGGCCGGCTACCAGCCTGAGGGCAAGGGTGTCGGAAATAGGAAGATTCAGCATGCCGTGCACGTTCTCATTGGCCTGGGGGGCGAATTCCGTGTAGCTCCCCGTCGCGCTGACTTCCGCCGCGAAGCCGGCAAAATCCGGTCTATGCGGTATGACTCGGATTGTGCCAGCTTCCGCACCAGAACCATAAAGCGTTCCTTGCGGCCCGCGCAGAACCTCGACTCGTTCAATGTCCTGCAAGACCATCGGGAAGAATATCGGCGTCTCTCCGAAATAGGTGGAGACTGAATTCACTGTCTGGGTGGGGAGATACTGTGACGAAGCGCCGCCTCCCGGTGAGTCCGTGCGCAGGCCCCGAAGTGTCAGGTCGTTCTGAAACGATCTCGCGCCGGGACCCTGGTCGACGGTAACCAGGCCTGTCACGATTCGCGACAAATCATTCAAGTTGATCGCGCCGGACTTGGCAATATCGTCGCCGCCGACGACCGATATGTTATACGGAATATCCTGCACCGTTTGATTGCGTCGCTGTGCAGTCACCACAATTTCCGCTATCGCACCCGAATCGGCCGGCTGCGTGCTCGCTGTAGCGGTCCGTCCATACACATCGGGTGCTGCCATAATCAGTGTCGCGGTGGAGAGTAGGACCGCGTTGGCGCGGCATCCTCGAAGCACTGCATGGACGGCTGTAGCGACCGAGGCGCTGCGAGCATTGCCGACATTCTGAAATCCACTAACGCGATTCATAAAGCTCTCCCCAACTGCGCATTTCGACCTTCCGTAACAGGTTTGATCCATTATCTTGGCCTGTGGTCGCCGGCCGCGTCTAACCAGTTGCATCCTGACTATGAGTCGTGGTGCATATCCCGCTCCAGACACAATTTGCCGAAAGGATACATAACTGTATCGCTACAGATCGCAGTACAGCGTCAGTACCGCAGGCTATCGCAGCGCAAGCGTCATTCCTGTGATGCGCCAGCCTACATCGCCTTTTTGCAGAGCGAACACCATACTTGAACCCAATTCCTCCCCTTTTACGCCACGCGTCATGTAGCTAAAATCTATGATCGCGACAACATAGGCGCGGTCATTCCTGATCATAACGTGCAGCGGATTGTGAAGGACCGCTACGACATCACCAATCCGTAGCTTCTTATCTTCCGTTCTCCCGTCTTTAAACCATCTAGCGCAAGCCCCACGTCCGTGCCACTCGAATGGTGGCACGTCAAAGACGATGGCCGCTTGATCCGCACAAGTTGCAGTTAACGACTTTAAGTCGTCTTTGGTGATGCTCTCCACGAATTGACGCACGGGCACCATTACATCTATTTTCTCATCCGCAACCGCCCGCCCCGCCGTCACAACCGCCAACACTATTGCCAATAGATTCTTGTACATATGAATCCTTTACCCATTGTCATTAACTCGATCATCAATGCAGCCCCGGAGAAACCGATGTCACTGCCCCGCTCGTACGTTATTGTCGTCTAACTATTGTCTAACTATGAGTCTTCGACCGCACCCCGCGCCAGCCACGATTCGGCAAATGCTTCATCACTGTATAGCGGCTTGGCGCACTACAGTCACGGAGGCATACAAGACCACCGACCTCGCTTTCCTGCGGAATGACGCGCAGTCTCCCGCCAAATTGATAGTTCGTCGGCGGCCACCGCGCGTGTCACCGTTGCTGTGGACGCGTGGCGGACATGGAAGCATAAACCAAGTGTGCCGAACGACTTACTGTGTGCGATTTTAGATTCGGCGAAGGAGACAGAGTTGAAACAACAAACTGCACCGGTGGCACTCTTAGCCGCCCTGACTTGTTTTTCTGGTTTAGCGGCCGCTAACGATCCGCCCATATGGATCGGCACATGGGCGACCAGTCCAACGGGATTGCCGACTGAAACAAAGGTGGGGACGTATACCTACCCATCTAGAGTGACCTTTGATGGCACGATTCGCTATCGACTACGTATCTCTTTGGGCGGCAGTCAGATCCGATTGCGATTCTCGAACGAGTACGCCAGCGGAGCCTTGGCGCTAGCGGGTGCCACCGTGGGAATCGCCGCTGATGGGATGAATGCCATGCCGGATTCATTGAAACGCGTGACCTTCGGTGGAAAACGCGCGATCAATATCCCGGCTGGCGCGCCGGCGCTAACCGACCCGATCGATCTACCGGTGAAGTCGGGAAGCGATCTGGTAATCAGTGCCTACGTTCCCCACGGGATCTCCTCAGTAACCTGTACACCGGATTATCCGTTGGCCGATCAAACTACGGTTGCCGGGTCCGACGTGACGCGTGAGCCGAAAATATCGCCGGCTAACTGCCTTGGTACTTTGAGGCCGCTGGTTTCCGAAGTCGACGTAGTAGCGGATCGTCCGCACAAAGTAGTTGTGACACTTGGCGATTCGATCACCGACGGATTTGTTGATCCCCTAACGGGGGACCGTGGATGGCCAGGTATATTGGCCCGTGGACTCCGCAATCAAGGAGTCGCCGTGGTCAACGCAGGGATTGGCGGCAACCGTTTGCTCGAGTCAGTTCCGATGGCTGGCGATGCTGCGCTCGCCAGACTCGATCGGGATGTGTTCTCGGTTCCTGGGTTGAGTCATATCATTCTGCTCGAAGGGATCAACGATATCGGGCTCAGCGGCAAGGGCGGGCTGCTTGGAGACGCTCCGGTGATTACCCCTGCCGACTTGATCGCGGGTTATTCTCAGATCGTCGCACGCGCCCACGAGCGTCGAATCAAGATCGTTTGCGCCACCGTCACCCCGTTCGCCGGGGTTGCCTACCAAAACTACTATTCCGAGGATAAGGAGGCCGTCCGCGAGGCCTTCAATGAATGGATACGAACGTCGAAGCTATGCGATGGCGTTGTCGATTTCGATGCCGCGGTCCGCGATCATGACCATCCCCGCCAACTCGCGAAGGAATTCGATAGTGGCGATCATTTACACCCGAACCCCGTCGGCCACCGGAAAATGAGTGACGCGATCGATCTGCATTTGTTTGATTGACCGTCTGCACGTCTGCAGGCCTAAGTCTCTGTTTGATAACGGTATTTTATGCAATGTCGCAGATACCGCCGCCGAGTGTCGGTAGGTACTGGCGCAACTTCTGGCGCGCGTGGAACATGCGAGCCTTGACGGTTCCGATCGGCGCGCCCGTGATTTCCGCAATTTCCATCGACGAATGCCCCATGTGACAGGCAA
>WNFR01000275.1_pt1 | contig 93698 bp, 90 predicted proteins | sample 5400221 | NCBI WGS metagenome assembly WNFR01 (sample SAMN13153357, study PRJNA577476) | soil metagenome | isolation source: 40 cm soil under Madrone tree | place: USA:California | collected 2016-06-14
TCCAGCGATTCGCGATGAGGTGGCCGCGCTGGATAAGGACCTTTCGCTCTATGCTGTAAAGACCATGTCCGAGCAGATCGAGAGCACTCTTTGGCAGCAGCGCACGGCCGGTGGCTTGATCGGCATCTTCGGCTTGCTGGCGCTGGCGCTGGCGGCGATTGGAATCTACGGAGTGATCGCTCATTCAGTCGCGCAACGGACGCGGGAGATTGGAATCCGAATGGCATTGGGAGCTGACGCGCGCGGCGTGCTGCGAATGATCTTGAGACAGGGACTGGTGCTTGGTCTGACCGGAGTGCTCGTGGGACTCGCGGCTGCGTTCGCGCTTACCCGGCTTATGGCTTCGTTGCTGTACGGAGTGAGCGCAACCGATCCGCTGACGTTCTTCATATCGAGCGTGGCGCTGGTAGGAGTAGTTCTGGGAGCCTGTTTCGTGCCTGCGCGCCGGGCGACCAAGGTTGACCCGATGATTTCGCTTAGGTGCGAATAACGACGCATTTGTGATTTTCTATTTTCGAGAGCCTCTTGCAAAAACCCCCAACTTCAGTTGGGGGATCGTTAAGTTCAGCCTAAGCGTTGTGGGTGACGATTGTTCGGTCTCGTCCTCTCCTCTACCGCGGCGCCACTCGCGCCGCGGAAGAGGAGCAAAAATCGGCGGAGGGGAAGCGCGGTGATGTCCGTAGGTAGAAATGAAAGATCCCCCAACTGAAGTTGGGGGTTTTGCAAGAGGCTCTAGAAAATGACAAATGGAAAATGGTTCTTTTCCTCACTAGAATGCTCGAATGACTCAGAACCCGCCGGGACGAGCCGTTGGCTACACTCAGCTCCTGCGCAGCAATCACGACTTTCGCCGGCTGTTCATCGGACAGCTCGTCTCGCAGACCGGGGACTGGTTCAACTCAGTCGCGCTGTTCACTCTTCTGCTCTCGCTGACCGGATCGGGCGAGGCCGTCGGCTACATTCTAATCATCAAGTTGCTGCCTTCATTTTTTGCGGGCCCGCTCGCTGGCGTGGTCGCCGATCGTTTCAATCGCAAGTCCATAATGATCGTGGCCGACATCGTTCGCGGCTTTCTGGTGATTGGCTTTTTGTTAGTGCAACGCCCCGAGCAGGTGTGGCTCGTTTACGCGATTGCAGCACTCGAAGTAGTCGTATCCACTTTCTTCGACCCGGCGAAGTCAGCAGCGATCCCAAACATCGTCTCGCGCGAAGAGTTGATTCCAGCGAATGCATTGTCGGCCGCTTCATGGTCGGTGACGCTGGCTCTGGGGGCGGCGCTGGGCGGCGTGGTGACCGATGCTTTTGGACGCAACACCGCGTTTGTGATCGATTCTGTTTCATTCTTCGTGTCCGCTGCGTTCATCTGGGCGGTCCGAGCGCGCTTAACCGCGGCAAGGCCGCGGCGCGGCGGGCATCTGTCGGTGGCCGATGCGACTGGGATCAACGACTTCATCGAAGGCGCTCGGTACCTGAGATCGAATCCGCGAGTGATGGCGCTTCTGTTGGTGAAAAGCGGCTGGGGAATGGGCGGCGGAGTGTTGCTGCTGCTGACCATCTACGGCAAGCAGATATTCCCGCTTGGCCGCGACGGCGCCGCTTCGATAGGGTTGTTGTACGCGGCTCGCGGGCTTGGCGCCCTGATAGGTCCGTTGATCGCCGGTGTGATCACAAACGGCTCGCCTCGCACGATGCGCCAGGCGATAACAGTCGCGTTCTTCGTCTCGGCGGCGTTTTATCTGTTGTTTGCGCATTCACCTGTGCTGGTGGTCGCGTTGATATGCGTCTTAGGCGCTCACTCGGGCGGGAGCATTCAATGGGTGTTCTCGACTACTCTTCTGCAGATGACTGTGCCGGACAGATTCCTGGGCCGAGTATTCGCGCTCGAGATGGCTCTGTTGACTCTCACGATGTCGGTCTCGACTTTTGTGACGGGGTGGGGCGTCGACTATCCGGGACTGGGCGCGCGGCGAATGGCGACGGTTCTCGGTCTGGCGTTTGCGGTTCCCGGCGTTGGGTGGTTGCTGCTGCAGAGATGGCTCGATCGCGGCGACCAGAAGGCTATCGCGCATCCGGCGCTGGAAGTCGAACCGGTGACCGAGACTTCTTATCCGCCTGTTTGAATTGACTGACACCATATGCAAATGGTATTTATTTCCCCAGTATGAAAATCTTTTGAGTCCAACCTGGTCCTTCTCGACGCCTCGCCGAAACTTCTGCGCGATGGCGACGAGTGGAAAGACGCAATGGTGAACCGCTGAAAGCGCGGCTGAACCTGACGCGTACGTCCCTCGTTCTCAATTACTGTTCTCAACCGAAAACAATCGAAGGCTAAGGCATGCAAGCAAGAAAAGAAGAACCTGTCGCAGCTTCCCTGGAACAGCCACGCAGTGATTCAAGACTCAGGCGCGGGGCGGGGTTCCTCCGAGAAGCAGTCGTCGGTTCGCAGCAGGACTTTACCGAAGGCTCGATCGGGCGAGCCATCTTTCTCTTAGCCGTGCCGATGGTGCTCGAGATGATGATGGAATCGCTGTTCGGCATCATCAACGTCTTTTGGGTCGCGCACCTCGGCAAGGAAGCTACGGCTACCGTCGGCATAACTGAGTCGATGTTGACGATGGTGTTTGCCGTAGCAATGGGACTCAGCATGGCTACGACTGCGACGGTCGCGCGGCGCATTGGCGAGAAGGACCACCACGGCGCATCGATCGCCGCAGTCCAATCGATCATTCTCGGCGTCGTCGCTTCCATACCAGTCGGGATCATCGCGATCGCTTTCGCGCCGGAAATGTTAAAGCTGATGGGCGCTTCAGACGGCGTGATCGCAAGGGGTACGGGCTATGCCAGAGTGATACTCGGCGGAAACGTCGTGATCATGCAGTTGTTCCTGATAAACGCCGTGTTCCGCGGAGCGGGCGACGCCTCGATAGCGATGCGTGTGCTGTGGATCGCTAACGTGATCAACATCGTTCTGGATCCCTGCTTGATCTTCGGGCTCGGTCCGTTTCCAAAGCTAGGCGTGACCGGCTCCGCTATCGCGACGACGATCGGACGCGGCACAGGCGTTCTCTTCCAACTCTGGTTCCTGTTCAGCGGACGAGGACGGGTCAAAGTTGATTGGCGCGGGGTCCGGCTCAACGTCGAGGTGATGACGCGAATGGTGCGCATCTCGCTCGGTGGGATGTTTCAGTTTCTGATAGCGACCGCGAGTTGGCTGGGTCTTGTGCGCATAGTCGCGGTATTCGGTGACGCGGCGCTGGCGGGCTACACGGTTGCGTTGCGAATCATCATCTTTGCGATCTTGCCGTCGTGGGGAATGAGCAATGCAGCAGCGACATTGGTGGGCCAGAACCTCGGGGCAGGGAAGCCCGCGCGGGCGGAGCGATCGGTTTGGGTGACCGGCTTCGCCAACATGTGCTTTCTTGGGTTGGTGGCGATCATCTTCATCACCTTTGCCGAGCGGCTGATCGGTATATTTACAACCGACCCGGCGGTCGTGCCGTATGGTGTGTCGTGCTTGAGATTCATCAGCTATGGATACATCTTCTACGCCTACGGAATGGTGATGGTGCAATCGTTCAACGGAGCCGGGGATACGAACACTCCGACTGTGATCAACCTGTGTTGCTACTGGTTGTTTCAGATTCCGCTGGCATATAGCCTGGCGATTCCGTTTGGATTTGGCGCGAAGGGCGTGTTTGTTGCGATCACGCTAGCCGAGTCGTCGCTTGCAGTGGTTTCGGTGATAGTGTTTCGAAGAGGAAAATGGAAGACTCGCAAGGTGTGAGAATCGTGGCAAGATACCACATATTGAGGTTGGAGGAAACAAGCGATGAATATTACAACCGTTTCTACTCCGAATGCGCCGATACCGGCAGGGCATTACTCGCAAGCCGTCGTTTACAACGGGCTCATCTTTGTAGCGGGCCAGCTCGCGATCGATCCTGAAACCGGAGCAAGGCTCACCGGTTCGATCGAAGAACAAACCGAGCAGTGCTTGAAGAACATCGGCGAAATCCTCAAAGCCGCCGGTAGCGATCTCACTCGAGTACTCAAGATGACCGTTTACATTTCAGACATCGAGCTGTGGTCTGCGGTGAACGCGGTCTATGCGCGAATGATGGGTGACCACCGCCCGGCGCGAGCGGTCGTTCCGGTAAAGGAGCTTCATTACGGATTCAAGATCGAGATAGAAGCCGTAGCGGCCACGAATGATTGATTGCCTCCGGCGACGCAATGCGCTTGAGCTTTCGGTTTGTTTTGATATTGTTCTCATCTCCGACGACCTGGACAATCGGCCGATAATCCGAAATGAGCAAGCGAACTTTCCTACAGCCTCTTTGCGTTGGTGGCGAATGGGCAGTGACTCGACTCCTCTTGATCCTTTTGCTCTTCGCGCCAGCTTCCGCGCAGGAACTGACCGTTATCCGTGCGGGCCGGTTTATCGACGTCGAGAAGGGCGACGTGCTGCACGATAAGGTGATCTATGTGCGCGGCGACAAGATCGAGAAAGTTGCGTCGCTTCGCGCCTCGGAGATTCCCGCGGGCGCTCGTGTAATCGATCTCTCGAAGTACACCGTGCTGCCGGGCTTGATCGATTGTCATACCCATCTGGTCGACCTGCCCCAATCTTCCGGGCCTGGAGCGCCGCTCGAACAATCGCCCGCTCAAATGGCCTTCAACGGCGCGAGAAACGCTAAGAAGACTCTGCTGGCCGGCTTTACCACGGTCCGCGACGTAGGTACCTATCGCGCGTTCGTCGACATAGCCCTGCGTGACGCAATCAACGATGGAACCGTGCTTGGGCCGAGAATGGCGGCAGCCGGTGCTTACATCACGGTTAGCTCGGGCGGCGGAGACATAACCGGTCTGAGTCCCGACATCGTGCTTCCGGCCGATCTTAGAGCGGGCGTTGCCAATTCGGCGACCGACGTACGCCAGCGTGTGCGCGAGATACTTCATCGGGGCGCCGACTTCATCAAGATAATCGCAACCGGTGCCGTGCTCACGCGCGGAACCAGACCCGGCGTCTCTGAGTTTAGCGAAGAAGAGATTCGAGCGGCGGTCGAAGAAGCTGCGAAGTACGGCGCCCGAGTGACCGCGCACGCGCACGGCGCGGAAGGGATCAAGAATGCCGTGCGCGCGGGCGTTCGATCGATCGAGCATGGATCGTTGATCGACGACGAGGGCATTCGATTGATGAAGGAGCGAGGGACCTTTCTGGTCGCGGACATTTACAACGGAGACTACATTGCAGAAAACTACAAACGACTCGGTTATCCCGACGAGTTCATCCGCAAGAATGAAGAAACCACCGAGGCCCAGCGAGCGGGCTTTAGAAAAGCTGTCGCTGCCGGGGTCAACATCGCTTACGGGACTGACGCCGCGGTGTATCCGCACGGCGACAACGCGCGTCAGTTACCCTATATGGTGAAGTACGGAATGACGCCAATGGGTGCTATCCAATCGGCGAGAATCAACGCGGCTCGCAACATCGGATGGGAAGATCGCGTCGGCTCGATCGCTCCGGGAAAGTTCGCCGACATAATTGCAGTCGACGGTGACGCGCTTTCGGACCTGTCGCGCTTCATGAACGTCGCGTTCATTATGAAAGCCGGTCAGATTGTCAAGACGCCTGAAAAGTGAGAGGTGGGAGGACCTGATATGCCGAGAAGTCTGTTTATTACCTTCCTGCTTATATCCGTGGGGGCGATTGGTCAGAGTGCGCAAGCAAGCCAGCTTGTTGAGTCCACGTTCGACACGAAGCTTGTGCCTGGCCCGGTCGAATACAACGTGCTCTTGCCGGATGGCTACGATTCCGCAAAAGGGCCGCTGCCTCTGTTGTTGCTTCTTCACGGCGGCGGCGGTGACCGAACCTTTCTCACTCGCCTGCGCGCGGCGATCGACGATATGTGGAAGGCGGGAGCGTTGCCGAAGATGGTGGTCGTAACGCCGAGCGCCGCGCGCTCCTTCTACATGGACTACAAAGACGGCTCACAGAAATGGGAGTCGTTCATCGTCGGTCCGTTCCTCGACCATTTGAGACAGACTTACAAGGTAACGCGCGAGCGGAAGGGCACGTTGTTGTTCGGGATCTCGATGGGAGGGCTCGGCGGCCTGAGGCTCGGGTTCAAGTACCCTGACAAGTTTGAAGCTGTCGCCGCGCTCGAGCCGGGCATCGATCCTGCTCTGAAGTGGAAAGACGTGAAGCCGCGCAATCGGTTCTATCGTAGTGACGAGCTGATGCAGACAATCTTTGGCAAGCCGTTCGACGAAGCCTATTGGGAGGCGAACAATCCGGCGTCGATTTGCATTGCGAACTCGGACAAGATTCGCGCCTCGGGATTGGGGATATACATTGACGTCGGAGATGTGGACGCTTTCAACATCAACGAAGGCACCGAGTTCATTCACCGCATCATGTGGGACTTCAAGATTCCTCACGAGTATCATCTGCTGCGCGGCGCCGATCATGTTGGGCGAACGATCCGGCCCAGAACGATTGAAGCGCTCGGGTTTTTAGCTCGTGTATTGAATCCTCCACCGGCCGATCCTGAAGCGGATGCGCTTCGAAGGCAGCTTGAGCCTTTGAAGAGGGCGTCCGAGAAGAAACCGTAATAAGCTTTGGGTAGTCTGCTATTTGCGTCTTGGCGCGAGGGACGCGTTAACGCTAAAGCGCAAACACCGCAAAGGCGCTCAGGCGCGAAGACGAAGAGCGTTGATCGATATCACGCCGGTCTTCGGGAATAACTCTCCTGTTCCAGTTTTGAGCAGTTCCGTGACCAACGCGGTAATCCATGATAACTTCATCGGCGATAACTTCATCGGCGCAGTTGCTCTCACATCTTACAAGGGGACGTAATGTCAAACTCTAAACAAGCGACCAGGCTATCGCGGCGCGAGATGCTGAAAATGACAGCCGCGGGCGCGGCCGGGCTCACGTTCCTTCAGCGGCGAAGTGATGCGTTTCCGCCATCAAAAGAAAGCTTTCTCGATCTAACGACCGTCGAGCGCATCGCCGATCGGGACACGTCGGTTCATCCGCCGCTGTTGATCGATCTTCAGACTCACGTCTGGTGGCGCGCGGGCGGAGTCGCAAGGATGAATGCGCGAGGCGAGGCGTTTCTAAAGGGCATGGCCGGCTACCGCGCGACCTTCACGGGACACCCGGTCCCTATCGCCGATATGGGAAGAGTCACTTTCTTCGACGATCTTTTCTTGAAGAGCGAGACTGACATCGCGTTCCTGAACAGCTTCGGGATGAAGGCCGCGTATGACGGAGTGGATCTGTTCCCGCCTCGCGAAGCGGCGATGATTCGTTCGATGGCGCCCGCGCGTGTCAGGGTGCTTGGCTGCGTTGATCCGCCGGACGGACAATCGGCGGTCGAATCGCTCAGCTATCAATGCGAGACCCTCAAGATCGACGGGTTGAAACTCTATCCGCCGGGTATGGACGCTCGCGGCTGGCACATGGACGACGAGAAGAATACCTATCCGCTGTACCAGGTGCTGCGCAAGCACGGCGTGAAAAACATTTGCGTCCACAAAGGAATTCCCGGCGCGTTCATCGAGGAGTACTGCCACCCCGGCGATATGATTCGGGCTGCCACTGACTTTCCTGACTTGAACTTCATCGCGTTCCACAGCGCCTATCCTTATGAAGCCGAACTCGCCAAAGGGGCGAAGAAGGCGAAGGTCAAGAACGTCTACGCCGAGCTTGGGGCCCTGGCGGCGGTGATGACGACCGATCCGCCGCGCTTCGCTCAACTGATGGGCCGGCTGCTCGACGGGCTTGGCGAGGATCACATTTTCTGGGGAACCGACACTCCGATATTTGGCCCGCCACATTGGGCGATCCAGGCGTTTCAGGCCTACAAGATTCCCGACGAGATGATCGAGAGGAACAAGTATGCTCAGCTCACTTCGCAAGCGAAAGAAAAGATGATGTGTCACAACGCGGCCCGAGTCTTCAACATCGACATCAAAGCCGCGAAGAAGGCGGTCGAAGGTGACCTGTTGTATAAGCTACGTATGGATGGCAATCCGCTTCCGGTGACCGTCGATACCAGCAAGCTCAAGCGGCAGTGATAATCGTCGATCGGATTCGAGCAGGCCGATGAAAGTAACACGACGTGAATTGCTATGCGGCGCCGGCAGTTTTGCCGGCGCCGTTTTGCTTGGCGAAAAAGTGGTCGGCGAGGCTCATCGGAGGCGGCCGCGGAGTAGACGTGCAGCTAACACGCAGCGTGTCTCCGACTCGGGGCCGCTTTCTGGAGCGAAGCTGTACGAGGATGTGATTGCATACTACAACCTGGGTGAGCATCGCACAGCGACTGAAGTCGATCAGCGAACCTCGCAGTGGCTGATCGAACGCCTTCGCGCAGCCGGATTGAAGGCTACGTTCCAATCATTCTCGCTTCGTCAGTTCGTCGTGCGTCAGACTCGCCTCACGATCGCCGACAAGAATATCAGAGCCTTCCCGTTGTGGTTTCCGCACTCGACTGGTCCGGACCCGATAAATGGAACGATGGCCGTTTTGGATAACCGCGCCGAGCAGGGTTCGCTCCGCGGCAAGCTGGCGCTCGTCAAATTTCCGGGTGAGGCAGCCGCGGCAACGCTCAAGGGCTCGATCCAGTCCAGGCTTATTGATGAGGCTGCGAAGGCAGGAGCTTCAGCAGTCGTTGCAGTGACGGAGAGCGCAACGAAAGAGATCGTAGCGCTGAATTCACCCGCTGGCGCAGAACCCTGGCCGATTCCGGTTGTCCTGGTTGGAGCTCGTGATGAGTCAGCGCTCATGGCGGCCGCAAGATTAAGCGCAAAAGCATCGTTGCTGCTCGATGGCGAAGATGACGCCAATGCGAAGGCGAAGAACGTCATCGCGAGGATGGATCGCGGAAAAGACTTGATCGTGGTGTCGACTCCGCAGAGCGGTTGGTTTCGCTGCGCAGGCGAGCGAGGTCCGGGCATCGCGTTGTTTCTGGGACTGGCGCGATGGGCGAGTCGCCGTCCGTCTGGTGCGAGCTTCTTGTTTGTGTCTACTTCGGGTCACGAGCTTGGCGGGCTGGGGATGCGAGCTTTCCTGAGAGATCTCGCGCCGACGCCGGATCGGGTGTTGTGTTGGATACACCTGGGAGCAGGTATTGCAACATACGCCTGGGAAGAAGGGGCCAGCGGCCCAAACCGGCTCCAGGAGCCAGATTCAAGGCGAACCCTGATGAGCAGTCCGGATCTTGTCCCGTTGCTGAAGACTACCTTCGCTGGTCTCGCGGGTTTGACGCCGACAGTCGAGCGTGCGGTCGGCGAGTTCGAGTTCATGCTCAAAGCGGGCTATCGATCGTTTGGAATGGCTGCGGCGCACCGCTTCCATCACACTCCTGCGGACAGTCCTGAGATGACCGGGCCCCAAATACTCGAGCCGGTGGGCAGAGCGTTAATCAACACGATCGAAGGGATCGAATCAGGTGGAGTGAGGAGCTGAACCGAGAGACGCAGTATCGATGGAGGGAGAAATGAGAACTTTCTTGCTTACGTGGAACGAAAAGAGATGGCAGTGGAAAACGCTCGCGAAAGATGCTGGGCGCGTTCAATCAGGTAAGCGCGTTAGCGACACTTGGAGCTCCGGCAATCGGAAAAACATTGAAAAAGGAGATCGATTGTTCCTTCTCAAGCAGGGGGCGGACCCCAAGGGGATTATCGGTTATGGCTGGGCAACGGGCGAATGTTTTCGCGACTTGCACTGGGCTAACCCTCGTGCGAGTCAGGGAGATCAGGCCAATTATGTTCCGATGATATTTGATCACTTGGTTCACCCAGATGCTGGGGAGATTCTTCCATTCTCCGTGCTCAGGTTCGGCAAGCTTGCGCGTGTTAACTGGAACACTCAAGCTTCAGGGATAGTCATTGAGGAAGGCCCGGCTCACGAGTTGGAGCAACTTTGGGCGCAGCACCGCGGGTCTGCTGCTGAGATTGACGACGAAGTTTCGGTCCTCGAAGGAGAGCGGCGACTAAGACTGGTCTCCCACCGAAAGCGTGAACGCGCATTAAGGGACGCTAAGATTGCGGCCGCACTTCGTGCTCAGAATGGTCGACTCCAATGCGAGGTTCCAGGTTGCGGGTTCGACTTCCATCAAGCGTACGGAGAGATAGGAAGAGGATATGCGCAGGTTCACCACTTGGAGCCAATTGGGCAGAGATCAGTACCCTCGAGCACCAGTCTCAAGCAGCTGATTGTTGTTTGTGGAAATTGCCACGTGATGATTCACCTTGGAGGCAAATGCCGCGAAATACAGGATCTCATCCCGACAACGCGAAAGAGAGCAGAGAATCATTGAGCGAGCATCAGACGAAGCGCGAGTGCTACCGCATCGCGATCAGCATCTGATAGCGTGCCCAGTTTGCGAATCACCATCCTTCTTTCTATTGTGGTCATCACCGCTTTCACGACAGAAGGGCCGATTAGGCCGGCCTTCTTCCAGTCGGTGACCTTGACCTCTCCGACCCTAGGTGAGGCGCTGACCTGGGAGCTTATGCCCATCAGAATCAGGTTGATGTGATCGGCGTGATAGGCAGTGGTGCTTACGACTACCGCAGGCCGCCTTTTGCTTGCGCGCTGGTCGGTGAAGGGAAATGGGACTAGGACAACATCGCCAAACTCATAACTGGTCATAGGCCGAGTCCGCGTCGTTGTCCCACACTTGCCGGAACGCATCTTCCGAGAGCCTCGCCGCCGCTTGAGTCAAGCGGCGATCCTCAACTCGAAGGTTGAGGAAGTCAACAAAGTCTTCCACCTCAGCTTGCTTTTCAGGTGGCAGCTTCCGAATTTTCGCGATGAGTCCGTGCTCCTGCATGGCTTCCCTCCCCCAGTCTCCGCTCCTCTAACTCGAGACACTTTGTGCTTTCATTGAACTGTATCTACGAAAGGAGTCGGCGGGCAAGTTTCATTTGGGGACTCTTTGCATAACTGAACCCGGGCTCAGGTCTACAGGCAAAAACCTGTAAAGACATTCATAAAATTCTTGACATCAGAACCCGCCTAAAATAGGATAGAAGCGCTCGAATACCCTAACTCTGTTGGCGGATCGCAGACCTCAAAGGAGACAGGCTCATGGCCAGGAAGCTAACCCTCCCCCTTCTCGTCGCTGTTTGTTTAATCGCGCTCGCCTTCGGCAACTCCAGCAGCGCCAATTCCGGTAACAGCAAAGAAGTCACGTTCACACGTGATGTCGCGCCGATCTTCTATAAGAACTGCGCGGAATGCCATCGTCCAGGTGAAGCTGCACCGATGTCGCTGCTCTCATACAAAGACTCGCGGCCGTGGGCGAAGTCCATCAAAGAGAAAGTCGCCACCAAACAGATGCCGCCCTGGCACGCTGACTCGCACTATGGTGAGTTTTCGAACGATCACCGCCTGAGCCAGGCTCAAATCGACACGATCTCAGCATGGGTGGATCAAGGCGCGAAGGAAGGCGACCCGAAGGACTTGCCCTCACCGCCGAAGTTCGTCGAGGGCTGGATCATTGGCAAGCCGGATATCGTTTTGCAGATGCCCGACGAGTTCACACTCGACGCATCAGGGCCCGATGAGTATCAGTACTTCGAGATCCCGACCAACTTCAAGGAAGACGTCTACGTTCAGATGGCCGAAGCGCGGCCGGGCAATCGCAAGATCGTGCACCACATCATCGCCTTTGTCTCGCCCCCATCAAAGGACGGCAAGCAGAGGCAGTTCACCAAGGAAGAAATCGAGAAGTATCAGCAGGACGCTGAGAAGAAATCCATGTTCCGCAAAGAAGGCTTCCTGATGCGCATGAAGCCCGGTATGCCGGTGTACGACGACGGATGCGCGCTTCCCAACGGCGGTAACGGTGAGTCGCTGGACACGAAAGAGGAGTCGCGCGGGTTTGATCTCCTTGTTGGCTTTGCGCCGGGGATGCCTCCGGGTGTGATGGAGCCGGGTACCGTCAAAAAGATTCCCGCAGGCTCAAAGATTCTCCTGCAGATGCACTACTCGAAAGCGACGGGCAAGGTCGAGAAGGATCGCTCATCGATCGGATTGGTGCTGGCAAAGCAGCCTGCCGAGAAGCATGTCTACACGCACGGAATCGCTAACGTCTACTTCCAGATTCCGGCCGGCGCCGACAATCACAAGGTTACTTCGTGCTGGACCGCAAAAGAGGACATTCACCTTCAAACCTTGATGCCGCACATGCACCTGCGCGGGAAGGCGATGAAATTCGAAGCTTTCTATCCGGACGGTCATTCAGAAGTTATGATCGACGTGCCGAACTACAGCTTCTCCTGGCAGACGGTCTACTACTTGAAGAAGCCGATTGCGATTCCGAAGGGGACCAGGATCGTCGTAACTGCGTTGTTCGATAATTCGACCGGGAACAAGTACAACCCCGACCCGAAACAGGTGGTGCGTTTCGGCGATCCCACGTATGACGACATGATGATCGGTTGGATTAGTTATACGGTTGACAAGCAGCGCTTGCGGGACGAAACGGCGCTGAATCGTGCAGGCAAATAGCGTGGTCGTCGCGGAGACGCTGACGCAAAACAAACACGAAGCGGAACTTCGGGAGGGCTTGAAGATGAAAAGAACTCTGTCGATTTCGATGGTACTGGTGGTTGGAACCCTGGCCGCAAGCATGATGTTGTCAGCTTCAATCAGCGCAAGCTCTGGCAGCAAGAAGGAAGTAACCTTCAACAGGGACGTCGCGCCTATCTTCTTCAAGAACTGCGCTGAGTGTCATCGGTCCAATGACATCGCTCCGATGACGCTGATGACCTACAAAGAGTCTCGCCCGTGGGCGCGCTCGATCAAAGAGAAGGTTGTGACTCGCGAGATGCCGCCCTGGAGTCCCGATCCAAAATACGGCGCGTTCACCAACGACCATCGTCTGACTCAACAGGACATCGACACGATAGTCGCCTGGGTTGATCAGGGCGCAAAAGAAGGCGAGGCGAAGGACCTGGGTGTCACTCCTGAGTTCACTTCGACGGACGGCTGGCGGCTCAGCAAACCCGACGTCGTCTTCGACATCGGCAAAGAGTTCACTGTCAAGGCAGGAATGCCCGACACTATTGAGAATTTCATCGTTCCGACCAACTTCAAAGAAGACAAGTGGGTCACCGCAGCCGAGATCCTTCCGGGCAACAGAAAAGTCGTGCATCACGTGATCGCGTTCATCCAGACTCCTGAGATGATTGAACAATTCAAGAAGGGCGAAGGCCGCGCTCGCGCGTTGATGCAAAGCGATGTTTTCTATCGCGACGGTTCGCTTCTGAAGGTGAAAGCCGACGCGCCGGTGATTGACGACGGATGCGGCGCGCCAAACGGCGGCTCGGCATTCAAGCGCCCGGGCGCGAGCGAGGGCGGTGACGCGTTCGGATTGTTCCTTGCTGGTTACGCGCCAGGCAAGGGCATTGACGTTTTCCCGGCGGGGACTGCGAAGCGAGTGCCCGCAGGATCGATGCTGGTGTTCCAGATGCACTATTCGAGTTACGGTGGAAAGTTTGAAGGCGCCCAGGGCGATCGCACAAGGCTTGGCCTGCACTTCGCCAGCAAACCTCCCGAGCGAAGCTTGAATACCGTGGGTATACAGAACCATTACTTCAAGCTGCCGGCTGGCGACGGGAATCACGAGGTCACCGCATGCTATACCTTCGACGCAGCCGTTCACCTGACGAGCTACATGCCTCACATGCACATGCGCGGCAAGGATATGAAGTACGACGTGATCTATCCCGACGGCCAGCGCGAGACGCTGTTGTGGGTGCCGAAGTTCAGCTTCACCTGGCAGACGATGTATTACCTGAAGAAGCCGGTATCGCTTCCGAAGGGCACGAAGCTGATCGTCACCGCGCACTTCGACAACTCGGACAAGAATAAGTACAACCCCGATGCGTCGAAGACGATTCGATGGGGCGACCCCACCTATGAGGAAATGATGATCGGATGGATGGAATACTACGTCGATAGCCCGTCCAAGGGTATAAAGCCGGAAGCTTCCGCGACTGCTTCCCGGCAATAGTTTTGTGAATTGATCCAGCCGCCGTTTCAACTACACGGCGGCGCGGATTCTTATCGAGAAACCGGCAGGTGGAGCCAGGTCTTTTTAGCGGAGGATTTTGATGAAGAAATCGATTTTGCTGTCAGTGACGGCCGCTTGCATTGCAGCGCTGGGTTTTGTTGTTTCGCCGGCGACCAACGCGAGCGGTTCGACCAGTAAGGAAGTTACATTCAACAAGGACGTGGCGCCGATCCTTTATAACAACTGCGCCGAGTGCCACAGGCCTAACGACATCGCGCCGATGTCGCTGCTCAGCTACAAGGAAGCGAGACCCTGGGCTCGCTCGATCAAAGAGAAGGTGGTCAATCGCGAGATGCCGCCGTGGAGTCCTGATCCCGCCTACGGTGAATTCACCAACGATCACAGGTTGGCTCAAAAGGACGTCGACACCATAGCCGCGTGGGTGGACCAGGGTAAACCTGACGTCGTGCTTCAGATGGCTGAAGAGCACGTGGTCAAACCGGACGATCCGGACCAGTACATCAACTATTTTATCCCCACGAACTTCAAAGAGGACATGTGGGTCCAGGCTGCCGAGATCCATCCCAGCAACAGACGCGTTGTGCACCATGTTATCGCGTTCATTCAGACTCCGCAGATGATGGCGAAGCGAATGGAAGACGCCAAAGCCAAGGGTGAAAAGCTCGGCAAGCGCGCTGCGGGTGGTTCAGGATTGTTCTATCTTGACGGCAACCTGAGACGCGTAAAAATGGACGCGCCCGTGGTGGACAATGCTTGCGATCAGAAGGTGGCAGCGGGCGGCCGCTCGCCCGGCGGCAACGATGAGGGTGCGAACGAGGGTAGTTTGCTTGCGGGCTTCGCGCCGGGAACGGGCAACACCGTTTATCCTGCGGGTACCGCAAAACGGCTCCCCGCCGGCTCGACTCTGATGTTCCAGATACACTACTCGGCTTTCAGGGGGTCGCTGAAAGAAAATGTGACGGATCGCACCAGCATCGGGCTGATCTTCGCCAAGCAGCCGCCCGACAAGATGGTCATCACCAGCGCCGCGGCCAACGTAATGTTTAAGATTCCGGGGGGCGACGGAAACCACGAAGTCGTCGCCTGTCAGACCGTCCCTCGCGACATTCAGGTGATCAACTACATGCCGCACATGCACCTTCGAGGGAAGGACATGAAGTATGAGGCAATCTATCCAGACGGGCGACACGAGACGCTTTTGTGGGTGCCCAAGTTCAGCTTCAACTGGCAGTCGGTCTACTGGCTGAAGCGGCCGGTGAACATTCCAAAGAATACGAAGCTGATCATCACAGCTCACTTCGACAACTCAACAAAGAACAAGTACAACCCCGATCCGACGAAGGATGTCCGGTGGGGCGATCCGACTTACGATGAAATGATGATCGGTTGGATGGACATCACGATCGATAGTCCGATTAAAGCTCCGAAGCCTGACGCGGCGAAGGCCGGCACTAAGTAAGAGCTGAATCTGGCATCGCGAACTCGGATGCGCCGGTCACGTCAAGAAACTTTGCCGTGGCCGGCGCGTCTTGTATGAATCCTGGGAGCGCAGGCAACCTGCCTGCCTGGCTTTGCGAAGAAAAGAGAATAGGGATTAGCGGAAAGAGGCAGGCAAGGATGCCTGCGCTCCCAGGGTGCTCTCAAGGCTGGCGCGAGCGGGCAGGGCTCGTTAGATTAAGGGGATGAGGAGCCTTAGTATGAAAAAAGCGCTTTCACTCTTGTTCGCCGGAACCTTCCTGGCAGCTTGCTGTGTCGTTCTTTCACCCACCATTAGCGCGGGTGATTCGAAGAATAGCGCGACAGCGGTCACCTTCAGCAAGGACGTCGCGCCGATCTTCTTTAAGCACTGCGCGGACTGCCATCGACCGAACGATATGGCGCCGATGTCGCTGCTGACTTATAAGGACGCGAGGGCGTGGGCCCGCTCGATCAAAGAGAAGGTGGTGACGCGCCAGATGCCGCCCTGGCACGCCGATCCGCACTACGGTCAGTTCTCCAACGACCGCAAGCTCAGCCAGCAAGACATCGATACGATCGTCGCCTGGGTCGATCAGGGAGCAAAGGAAGGCAGCGTGAAGGACCTTCCCGCCCAGCCGAGTTTCCCCACGGATTGGAAGATCGGCAAACCCGATGTGATTCTCTCCATGCAAGAGGACTATACTCTCGAGGCAAGCGGTTCCGACGAGTACATCAACTTCACGATGCCGACCAGCTTCAAAGAAAATGTGTGGATTCAGGCGGCGGAGATACATCCTGGCAACAAAAAGGTCGTCCATCACGTCATCGCGTTCATACAGACTCCGGAGATGCTGGCTCAGTGGAAGAGCTCTGGGGGTCGCCCGAGCGCGCAATCCATGTTCTATCAGGACGGTACACTCGTTCGCGCGAAGCTGGACGCGCCGGCTTACGATGATGGCTGCAGCGCACCCAACGGCGGATTCGCCCGCGGCAGCGGCCAGGAAGGTCTTGGGCTCCCCTTGTGCTTCTACACCCCCGGCAAGGATACGGATGTGTTTCCTCCGGGCGCAGCCAAGTTGATCCCCGCCGGCTCGAACATCGTAATTCAGGTTCATTATTCGAAGACGACCGGCAAGGTTGAGAAAGACCGCAGCAGCGTTGGGCTGTTCTTCGCCAAGGGCCCGCCCGAGAAAGTGCTCACATCGTTCGGCGTTATCAATCACTACTTCAAGATTCCCGCGGGCGCCGACAATCACGAAGTCAAAGCTTGCTACACCTTCAGCCGCGATGTCGAGCTTTTCACCTTCCTTCCGCACATGCACCTGCGCGGGAAGGACATGAAATACGAAGCGATCTATCCGGACGGCCGGCGCGAGACGGTGCTCTTCGTTCCCAATTACGATTTCAACTGGCAGACGTTGTACAAGCTCGAGAAACCCCTCGCGCTTCCAAAAGGGACGAAGCTGCTCGTCACCGCTCACTACGACAACTCGGCGAAGAACAAATACAATCCTGATCCTGCGAAGACGGTGCGATTTGGAGACCCGACCTATGACGAGATGATGGTCGGATACTTCGACTATGTCTCGGCGGCGCGAGCTCGCAAAGTCGCGAAGATCGATTTTAAGACGTATGACGCATATGCGGGCGAATACGCGATTGGGCCCCAGTTCTTCACGATCAGCAGGGATGGCGACAGGCTAATGTTCTCAGTGCCGGGACAGGGTACGGTGGAAGCGTTCCCTGAATCCGACACGAAGTTCTTTTTCACGGTCATCGACGCACAGGTTACCTTCGTAAAGAATGAGCGGGGCGAAGTGACCGAGCTTCTCTTTGAGGTGAACGGCATGAAGCTGCGCGCGAAGAGAGTGAACAAGACCGCTTCGGGCGCTGTAGCTAAGTAGGCGTTGCGCTCGTCATCAACTGTAGCTTTGAGGCCGTCACTGCGTTATCTTAAATGCTAGGGTCGCCCGATGATTTTTCCAGCCGTCCGACAAACTTCAGTTTGTAGCTGGCTGATTGCTGAATTACGGACTCGCGACAAACTGAAGTTTTGTCGGACTGTTCGAAGGAGAGAAGGATGAAAAGAAGTTTGGGAGGGTCGATCACCGCTCTTTTCCTCGGAACGTTCTGCGCTGTTGCGGTAGCCGGCGGTCCCGATGTGAAGAAGAGCGAAGTTACGTTCGCTAAGAATGTGGCGCCGATCTTCAATAGCAACTGCGTCGGCTGTCATCGTCCCGGCGAGATAGCGCCAATGTCGCTGTTGAGCTACAAGGATGCGCGGCCGTGGGCGAAGTCGATCAAAGAGAAGGTCGCAACCGGTGTGATGCCGCCCTGGCACGCCGACCCGCACTACGGAACATTCGAAAACGACCGCCGGCTTTCGCGGAAGGACGTCGACACAATTGTAGCCTGGGTCGATCAAGGCGCGAAGGAAGGCAATCCCAAAGACCTGCCGCCCGTGCCGCAATTCGCCGACGGCTGGAACATCGGCAAGCCCGACGTCGTCTTCTATCTGCCTCAGGAATTCACCGTGCCCGCAACCGGCGTCGTCGAGTACAAGTACTTCAAGGTGCCGACCAACTTTAAACAGGATATGTACATTCAAGCCGCCGAGATCCGGCCAGGAGAGCGCGGCGTCGTGCATCACATAATTGTTTTCTCGCAGAGTGCGAAAGATCCGCAACGCTTGATAGTCGGCTACGCTCCGGGCGAGCAGCCCGCGGTAATCGGCAAAGGACTCGCGCGCAAGATACCCGCCGGCTCGGATCTTCTCTTCCAGGTTCACTACACGCCGAACGGAACCGAGGTCAGGGATCGTTCCTACGTCGGGTTCGTTTTCTCGAAGGAGCCGCCCAGGGCCGAGGTCATGACGCGGCCGATTATGAATGCCCGGTTCGCGATCCCGCCGGGCGATCCGAACTATCGCGTCGAGTCGACTTTCACGTTCACCCAGGACTCGCACGTCTACTCTCTGATGCCGCACATGCATGTTCGCGGGAAGGACTTTGAGTTTCGCGCAACGTTCCCGGACGGCACCACGAGAGTTCTGCTGTCCGTGCCGAAGTATGACTTTGCCTGGCAGACTTACTATGTTCTGAAAGAGTCGCTCGCCGCGCCGAAGGGCACGCGTATTGACTGCCTTGCTCACTTCGACAACTCGGAGAAGAACAAGTACAACCCGGATCCGAAGAAGGAAGTGCGTTGGGGCGATCAGACCTGGGAAGAGATGATGATTGGCTGGATGAGCTACACTGTGGACGCACCGCAGGGCAAGGCCGAGGCTGGCGGGCAGAACAAGTGACAGCGGTCTGATTCTTTTGCTTGGAACTTTCGGTTAGAATTGAGGGGCCGATTCAACCCGTCCGGTTGGGTCGGCCCAAGTGTTATGAAGGAAAAAGGAAAAAGGAAAAAAGAAAAAATAGGGCCGTGCGTTTCAGCGTCGTCGCTGCTCGGCGCTCGTCACCTCAGACGCTCGTCGTTCCTCGTCCTTACTTTTGCCTTTTGCCTTTTGCCTTTTGGCTTCGTCTCCGCGCACGAGCCGATCACCACCAAAGTCAGGTTCAATAAAGAAGTCGTCCGCATCTTGCAACGCAGTTGTTTGGGTTGTCATCGCCCCGGCGGAATCGCGATGTCGCTTGCGACCTACGAAGAAGCGCGTCCGTGGGCAAAAGCGATCAAGGAAGAGTTGCTCGAGAGACGCATGCCGCCGTGGCACGCGGTTAAAGGCTACGGCGAATTCCGAAACGCGCCTTCGCTTACGCAGCGGGACATTGACTTGATAGTCAATTGGGTTGAAGGCGGCGCTCCAAAAGGCGACGAGAAAGACTTGCCCGCAACCTCGCTGTTCTCGAACGACTGGCAGTTAGGCAAACCTGATCTGACTCTCAAACCGGACATCGAATCGAAGATCGCGGCAGACGTCGATGAGTACCGAAGCTTCGTGCTCGCGCCGAATTTAAAAGAGGATCGATGGCTCACCGCGATTGATCTACAACCCGGGAATGGGGCGGTAGTCCATTGCGCAAAGTTCTATGCTCTCAAAAGCGTTGTTGACGCGCCGGTCGCGTCGATGATGCAAGTCAAGAACGAGGAATCCTCGTCCTTGGTGGACTTACGCTACGCACCCGTACTGGCGACGTGGATGCCCGGGCAGAAGCCGGTCGCGCTTGACGATAGTGTCGCGCTGTTGCTTCCCGCCGGCTTGCGCATCGCGGTCAAGATTCACTATCGGGGGATGGGTGAGGCGAGCGCTGACCTAAGCACTGTCGGTCTGTACTTCGCGAAGACTCCGCCGCGTAAGCCGGTTCAGGAGATCGCAATCACGAACGCTGATGCGATCATCCCGGTCGCCGCGGAGCCTCATCGTCTCAAGGTGTCTTTCACGACGCAGAGCGAGACGGAAGCCATCGCGATTCGGCCTCGTGTGCACCCACTTGTCGTATCGCTTCAGGCGACCGCCTACCGCCCGGATGGCTCAGAGGAGGTGTTGATATGGACTCGCGGGTATCAGTTCGATTGGGAGCCAACCTATTACTTCAAGCAACCGGTCGCTTTGCCGAAGGGCACCCGCGTCGATGTGATTGCATACTTCGACAACTCTGAAGGCAATCAGAAAAACCCTAACGATCCTCCCAAATCGCAACGGTGGTCCGATCTGACCACCGACGCGCTGTGTGCGCTTCTGGTCGTTAGCAACGTCAGCGCTACCGGCACGGCAGCCACTCGCTGAAAAACGGTCACGTGACTGCTTCCTGGAATGCCACTCACTGACGTGGGTGGGTTTCGAGAAACCCCAAAACCAGTTGAGAAGATTGGTTCCGAAGTCTAATATCCTCGCAACGCCTAGGAGAGAGGAAGGAGATCTCGTCATGAAGGTTCTGCTCGTCTATCCGGAATTTCCGGATACCTACTGGAGCTTCAAGCACGCGCTGTCATTCGAGGGCAAGCAGTCTGCTTTCCCGCCACTGGGGCTGCTCACCGTTTCCGCTATGCTGCCCGAATCGTGGGAGCGAAGGCTCGTCGACATGAACGTGCGCAAGCTGAAACAAGCGGACGTTGAATGGGCCGATGTTGTCTTCGCAAGCGCGATGATTGTTCAACAGGAATCGCTCAAGAGTGTGGTAAAGCTGAGCAACGCACTCGGCAAGCGAGTTGTCGTCGGCGGGCCGTTTGTCACCACTACCCTGCACCCGTTAGAGGGCGCCGATCACGTCGTCATGGGCGAAGCGGAAGAGACTTTACCTGGAATCATTCGCGACCTCGAGCGCGGCGAAGCCCAGGCTGTATATCAGGCGCCAGAGCGTCCAGCAATGTCGCTAACCCCGATCCCCGACTTCAAGCTTGCCGACATGCGACGCTACAGCGCGATGTCGGTTCAGTATTCGCGCGGCTGCCCCTTCAATTGCGAGTTCTGCGACATCATCGAGATCTACGGACGAGTGCCGCGCACTAAGAGCAACGAGCAGATGTTGCTAGAGCTGGACGCGCTGCGCGACACCGGATGGCGCGGGACGGTCTTCATCGTCGACGACAACTTCATCGGCAACAAAAAGAACGTCAAGAAGCTGCTGCCTGACCTTGCCGCGTGGCAGGAGCGTCATGGCCGTCCGTTCACCTTCATCACCGAGGCCAGTGTCAACCTCGCGGAAGACGATCAACTGCTCGATTGGATGCGACGAGCCGGGTTCAACCGTGCGTTCCTGGGTATAGAGACTCCAGTCGAAGAGAGCTTGAGAGAAGCACAGAAAGGCCAGAACCTGCGTCACGATCTGCTCGAATCGGTCAAGAAGATTCAGAGCTACGGCATAGAGGTGATGGCCGGCTTCATCGTGGGGTTCGATAACGATCCCGATGACATCTTCGATCGCATGACCAACTTCATTAAGGATAGTGCGATCCCGCTGGCTATGGTCGGGCTGTTGACCGCGTTGCCCAACACGCAGCTCTGGCGAAGGCTGAAGGGTGAAGGGCGGTTGCTTGGCGAGAGCGGCGGGAGCAATACGCATTCGGATCTAAACTTCGTCACGCGAATGGACTCCACTCGGCTCGTAGAGGGCTATAAATCGATTCTTCGTACGATCTATGACACTCGCGAATACTACGATCGCGCACTCGAGTGCTTGCGGCGAGTTTCGCAACCCGGCCTGAAAGCGCAGCGAGGCAATACCTTCCTTCGAGACCTGTCCGCGCTCACGCGCATCACGCTTAAGCTGGGTGTTCGCGATCACGACCGTTGGGAATTTTGGCGCTACTTCAGTCAGACGCTGGCTCATCATCGCGGCGCGTTTGCCGATTCGATGAGGCTGGCAGCGATGGGCTACCACTTCCGCAAGCTGACCGAGGCTTATTGCGAGTAGCACCTATCCCACTCACGCTCGGTTGGTAGATCGGTCATAACCAGCCTACAAACACTCGAAGCGCCGCCTGGCAGGCGGAGCCGTTGACGCTATCTTCCCTGCTATACTCGCAGACGTGTTCTACGCTTTGGTTCACTACCCCGATATCGACACGAGCCGCATCAACCAATTGAGAAAGAGATATGACCCGCAGGTTGACCTGATCGGACCACACATTACAGTCGTGTTTCCCCTCCCGGAATCTGTCGGCGAGCAGAGTCTTGCTTTGCATATTGATGAGGTATTGCGTAGTTGGCGGCGGTTTCCGATTCGCCTAAAAAAGTTTTACACTCTTCGGATGACTACTTGTTCCTCTTGCTTGCGGCTGGGAGCACGGATGTCATTCGTCTGCACGACCAACTGTACACCGGCATGCTCGCACGTTTCCACAAAGAGGATAGGCCTTTCGTCCCGCACGTCACGCTCGGCGTGTTTGAGGACGCTGACCGATGCGCGCGGGTCTTGATGGATGCCGAGCGGATGGAGTTAGAATACGAGAGTTACGTAGATCGGGTTCATTTGGTGAAGATTAATGATGATCGGTCTCAGATCGTCCAAAGCGAAGAGCTCCGGTTGCGTGCGTAGAGGATTCTCCTTTCGCGAAGGAAGTCTATTTTCATGAGCTTCCGGCTGAGCAAGATCCTAATCTGTCTCATACTTGTTGGTACGTCCTTGCCTGCTTCTCCCCGTGCGCGGTCCAAATTCGACCCGGACGCGTGGGTTAGAGCAAGGGTCGATGCGCTCGTTCGAGCCGCCCGCGTAGCTTACCAGGATGACGACAAACTGGCGGGCTATGAGAGAGTGCTCAATTCGATCGCGCGTACTCTTCGGCAGCGCAGGCTTTCGCAGGACGAGAGCTTTGTCAGCCGCTATCGCGGATTTGTTGAGTACATTCAAACCGCTTCGCTCGATCAACTGCCAGGTCATGAGCTTGGCTTTACAGTGCCGGACAGGCAGTACTTCGCGGAAACGCGACAGTACGTGCAAGTGCCTGAGTTCCTGCTGTCTCAAAGCTTCCTCCGGTCCGTAAGCCGCTATGAGACTCTGGAGCGGGCGAAGTCTTTTCTGCGCGAATTCAACTCGGCAAGAGAGCCTTCCGAACAACTCCTGTTCTTCAGCTACAGATCGCGGCACCTGGGGACTCCTGACAACGACGACAGCAAGGTGAGGCTCTTGATCGTCGTTCCAGGGAAATCGGAGACGGGAGTTCCAGAGAAATGGGTTCAATTCGGAGTGACTGATCCGAAAGCCCGCACTCGTATTCGCAACGTATCGGTTGTGTCGGCGATTGCCGGCCCTGATGGAACATTCAATTCCTACTTCAAAGACTATTTCAGGATCTATCGCCGTGACGGTTCGATCAGCTTAAAGGGGCGCTGGGAGCTGGGAGAGGGTGATGACAACTGCGCGCGGTGCCACAAGAGCGGCATTCTTCCGATTTTTCCCGAAGCCGGCAGCGTGAGTGTGAGCGAGCAGGAAGCAGTCGTGGCAGTCAACCGGCGGTTCCTGACCTATGGATCGCCTCGGTTTGATAAGTACCTCGACGAGACTAAGTTTGGTCCCGGGCTCGGCTCGGCGAGTCGGGAGGAGCGTAATCATCGCTTCGGGGAAGGCTTTGACGAAACAGTTGCAGGACGCGCGATGGCGTGTGCAACTTGCCATCAGCACGAGCGGCTTGGCGCTCTCAGCTGGCCTATGGAGGATGTCGTGATCAGGTCTTACATCAAAGGGGGTCAAATGCCCTTCGGTAACAACTTGGAAAACTCCGAGCGTGACGAACTGTACGAGAGACTGATCGAAGAGTATTTCGCAACTGACGATACAAAGCCGGGCATTTTGAAGTCGTGGCTTCTGGGCAAGCGTCGGTAACTTTGTGGGGTGAGCACGTCTTAGAAGTCTGATGAAGGACAAGGTAAGCTTAGATGAACGTTGAAGGGCGGATCGAGTTTCAAGTAGTGGAGCAAACACCGGAGCGTGTGATTTCAGAGATGCCGATTCAACCGGGTATCAAGAACCCATACGGCGCCGTTCATGCCGGAGCGATGCTCTGGCTTGCCGACGTCACCGCTACCGTTTTGGCGATGGGATCGACCGAATTCAGCGAAGGAATGTCAGGCTTCCCTCTTGCCATAACTCTCAATGCGAATTTCGCGAGCAATCAGAGAGAGGGCAAACTCAAGGCTGTCGCCTCTTTTGTTAAGAAGGGAAGAACGGTCAGCATTGTCCGCACGACGGTCTTCGGCGAGAACGACAAATTAATAGCGGACGTGACAACGACTCACGTGCCTTCGAAGTGAACCCACTCCTTAGACGTTGAGTCCTTCAGAAGGAGAAATGCATGAAGCGCATTCTGTCAACCGTGATCGTGATGCTAATGCTTACCTCTGGCCTTCACGCGCAGACGGCGCCGGATTCGGCCGCACTGACCAGTCTTCTGAAAGAGTTCCTGGACGGCGCGTCACGCAACGATGCCGCGATGCACGATCGCTTCTGGGCTGAGGATCTGATCTACACAGGCTCGTCGGGTCGGCGCATAGGCAAGGCCGACATCTTGCGTGACCAACGCTCGGCGCCGGCCTCCAAGTCCGGAGACGCTGCGACCGCTTACTCTGCCGAAGACATCCGTATTCAGCAGTACGGCACGACCGCAATCGTCGCATTTCGCCTGGTAGGAACGACCAGGAGGGAAGGGAAGACCGAGACTGCGAACTACTTGAACACCGGCACCTTTCTCAAGCGGAACGGCAAGTGGCAGGTCGTGAGTTGGCAGGCGACCAGGATGCCCCGCTCAGAAGAAGACGCCAGAAAAGAAGTTGCCATAGCCGAGGCCGCTTTTCATGAGGCCGTGCTCGGTTCTGATGTCAAGAAACTGGAATCGTTGTTGGATGAGAGCTTCATCTGGACGCATCGCGCCGGAGAGCAAATGACCCGCCGGCAATTGCTGGATGATCTCGAATCAGGCGAGTTGAAGTATTCGAAGCTGGAGACCAACAGCGTGACAGTCTCCGTGTATGGCGACACGGCGGTTGTGCGCGGAATGTCGCAGCGTCAACGGGGCTCGAGTCCGGGCGAGGCCTCCGACGATGCGGGCCCATTCACTATTTTTTACACGCTGACGTTTATCAACAAAGGCAGCGGTTGGAAGGCAGTGGCGATGCATTCGAGCAGGACGTAGAGCTTCAGAGCGCATGGATGAATAAGTAGTGATACTCGAGACTGAAACGATTTCAAGTTTGACCACGCAAACAAGGAGGTTGAAATGTCTCTAAACGGAAAACACGCGCTGATCACCGGCGGCTCCAGAGGCATTGGTAGAGGAATCGCTTTGAAGCTTGCGGAGAGCGGCGTCAAAGTGGCCGTCCATTATTACCAAAACGAGGCTGCCGCAAAAGCCACGCTCGCGGAAGTCCGCAAACGAGGATCGGATGGCATGCTGGTGCAAGCTGATGTGATGCGTCCAGCAGAGATCACAAATATGTTCCGTAAGGTTCAGAGTGACTTTGGGACGATTGACATCTTTGTGAGCAACGCGCGGCCCGAGATACCGGAGTTCTTCCAGGGTCCGTTGGACATCACGCTGGAACAGTGGGATGCAGCGTTTGATTCTCAGGCGAAGGCATTCCTCGTGGGCGTTCGCGAAGCGATCCCACTCCTGGCCGACGGCGGAAGAGTCTTCGCAATCACCTACGCCGAAGGGAGCCGCACAGGTGGGTTGCAACCGTGGGTTGGCATGGGCTCGGCGAAGGCGGCTCTGGAGTCACTGGTTCGTTATTTCGCGGTAGCCCTCGCCAAGCGCGGCATCACGGTGAATGCGATCAGCCCCGGGTGGACCGAAGACAGCGTATTGAACACGCTGCCGACGGAGGCGCAAGAGCTCATCAGGAATTGGCACGCACGGGGTTGGACACCAATGGGACGCCTTGGGACTCCGGAAGATGTCGGCAACGTTGTAACACTCTTTTGTTCGGATCAGGCAAGCTGGATAACGGGACAGGTGATCTACGCGGACGGCGGCGCGTCATTGATGAATCCGGAGGTTCCGACGGAGATACAGATTGGATAGCCAATTCCTGTCACCGCCGACGGTCAAGGAAATGGAGGGCGCGTAAGTAGGGAGCGCGATCAGCCTGAATAAGAAGAACGCATTGAGGTTAAAAAGCTCAAAGCTGTAGCTCAACCATTCTTCGCCTGCTTGTCATTTGTGTGCTTCTCATTTTTAACTCCGATGCCCAAACTCATCCTTCCAGGGATCAGTCATGTTTTTGACGCGGTCAATTTGCCGAGCTGATTCAGCGCGCGTCGAGTTCGGCTCCGACCTGACAGGTCGCGACATCGAGACGCTGGCGAATGAGCCTGGCTTGAAAGTGCTACAGGCTTCATCTCCCGTCTCAGACTCGACCTGGTCGATGCTCAACTCGCGGTTTTTCCAGCATCGCCCCGATGTTGAGCTGCGTGTGTACGGCTTCTATGGCTCTGAGTGTGATCTGAGTTTCGCTGGCAAGATGACGCACGTTCGTCGCTTCTCAGCTGACTGTCTGATGAAGACCAAGCACGTGGAGTGCATCGCCGATATTCCGCATCTGGAGTCCTTGTCTCTCGGCATTTTCGAACTGCAGGATTTTGACGTCCTTCGGTCGATCACTCCAAACCTTACAGCGCTCTCACTCGGGGCGACTCGATCGAAGAAGCCCGACTTGGCGCCGCTCGGCCGCTTCGGATGTCTGAAGAAGCTCTTCATCGAATCTTTTCCTTCAGTCACTCCCGCGGATACCGGCTATGCCTTCCTTGAGTAACGCTCACGTCTTGAGGCGAGTGGTGCTGGCGAACATGAAGGGGTTTAGCGACTTCAGTGAGTTTGAATGGGCGCCATCGCTGCAGGAGTTCTCGTTAATCGAGGGCAGGAACCAGGAACCGGAGCAACTCCTATCGGTTCTCAGGAACCCCACGCTCAAGCGCGCCGGTAGTGGGTTCGGTAGCGACTGCAAAAACAAAAGGTTCTTGGAACTTCTCCAGCAGTATGGGAAGGAGAGATTCCATCCGATAGGCCCTTTTGAGTATCTTTGAGCCGCCATGAGAATGGCGGACTAGAACTGCTGGCACTTTCGACAGGAGGTCTGATGAAGTACAGAAGCTTGAAGCTGTGTTCCATTACTCTATTCCTCCTGCTGGCATTCGTAGTCTCTTCCCCCGGTGAAGATGAGCAGAAGAGTGATACTAGCTGGAAGCCTGAGATACCAAAGACCTGGGTCGATGATGAGCTCGCTGCTCTAGAATTACCACTCGCCGATCCTGCTGGCTCGCCCCAACACATCTCCGCTGATTACTACTACCGCATGCCGGTGCGGCCGATCTACAAGAGCTATCCAATCTACGCCCCAGGTAAAGAGCCGCCAGGATATCTCGAACGGCTCGGCAAGCTGGAACCGCAGATCACGTTTGACGCCGCCAAGCTCCGAACAGAGCAAGACTGGATCAAGGCCGGAGAGATCGTCTTTGATGCCCCGATAGAGTTCGTCTCTTCAGGGATGCTGGTTACGGAGGTCAGAGACCCCGACTGGTATCAGAAGAACCGGGTGCCAGTAACGAGAGATGGCATCTTTCCGAATATGCAATACGTGGTCAGGGAGAAAGGCAAAGTAGAAGTAGGAATTCTCTCCTGTGCGATGTGTCACACTCGCGTGATGCCGGATGGGAACACCATAAAAGGAGCGCAGGGGAACTTTCCCGATGACCGCACTTTTGGGTATGAATCAAGATTGGAGGCAGCGCAGGCCAAAGATAAGGATGAAGCGCTTAAGGGACTCAGAGATTTCATGCGTCGAAGTTATGCCGCGCCCTGGCTCGGCGATGACCCGAACGCGCGGCCGGAGCGAATGTCAGTTGACGAAATTGCTTCTGTCCTCGAAGCCATCACGCCGGGCGTATGCGCGAGGCAAGGATCGAGCGCTTTCTTTCCAGCGCGCATACCCGATCTGATCGGCGTAAAGGACCGGCGCTATCTTGACTCCAGCGGGCTTGTTCGCCATCGCACGATAGCAGACTTGATGCGCTACGCCGCGCTGAATCAAGGTGGGGACGTTCTGTCTCTGTACGGAAACTTCAGACCCAAGGGAGAGCTGCCCGACCCCGCTAAAGAGAGCCGATACAGTGACGAACAGCTTTACGCGCTCGCGCTGTACGTCTATTCTCTCAAGCCGCCGCCGAATCCGAACAAGTTCGATGTGATTGCGGCGCGCGGGGGAGATGTATTCGAGCGCGAAGCGTGTGCCGGATGCCATATGCCTCCACTGTACACCAATAACAAGCTGACGCCCGCCGATGGGTTCAAGATTCCGGAGAGCCATCGCCAGAGATTCGACATATTGGCGATGTCGGTGGGCACCGATCCGAGTCTGACACTGAAGACCAGGCGGGGAACCGGCTACTACAAGGTGCCATCTTTGAAAGGTGTCTGGTATCGAGGCCCGTTCGGGCACGGTGGGTGGGTTGCAACCCTGGAAGATTGGTTTGACGCGCGGCGATTGCGGGATGATTATGTGCCGACAGGCTTCAAGGGTTGTGGAGTGAAGACACGAGCAGTGAAGGGGCACGAGTTCGGGCTTGAGCTTTCAGATGCGGATCGTAAGGCGCTGATTGCGTTTCTGAAGACGTTGTGAAAGTAGAGTCTTGTTCCCAACAGCGCGGTTCGATTGAAAATTGCAAATTGCAAATTGAAAAATGAAAATTGCCGGTAAGAAGTGATAAGGTCGGGCGCCGATCTTTGCGACGCGCCCGGCCATTGAACCCCTAACCGAGTTCGGAACCGGTGGGGCGCCGGAACTACAAACAGCGAATTCCTAACGGAGTTTGCGGCGGAGGTTCGGCGGTGTCCAAACCTCAGCGTGCGATTCACACGTCTTAGACAAATTCGAAATACGAAACGAGGAACGAAACGAAATGACGCGAAGAACTTTCATCAAGACTACCGGAGCGAGTGCGCTTGTGACGGCAGGGACAACTGGCGGCGCGCTTGCAGGCAATGCGGCGCAAACGAAGGGCAAGAAGTCAAAGAAGAAGGTGTCAACCGATCGCGCGCCCAAGCCAGTAGGGCCTTACAATCAGGCGATCGTCGCCGGCAACACGATCTACGTGGCGGGCCAGGGGCCTTTCGATCCGAAGACTGGAAAGATGGCCGCGACTTTCGATGAGCAAGCGGTTCAGGTCTTCGAGAACATCAAAGCCATCGTCGAAGCCGCTGGAGCGACGCTCGCGGATGTGGTCAAGGTGAACGTCTATCTTGCGGACCTCGCCAACTTCGCAAAGATGAACGACGTGTATAAGCGCTACTTCGTCGAAGACTATCCTGCGCGAGCGACTCTTGGGACCCAGTTGCTCGGCGGGATGGGAATTGAAGTCGAGTGCGTCGCGGTTAAGGCGTAATTGAGAAGTCCCTACCGCTAGCGGTAGCGAGCGTGACTCGGGGCAAGGTGATCGAGGACCGCCTCGCTACCGCACGCGGTACGGACTTGCTGGCGGGAGTCGCGGTGCTATGATTAAGACGGTGCGAGTTGGCGACATCGTGGGGTTCCGGACCTTCACAAGCGTGATTCGTTACGGCGAAGTCGTCGATGTCCTGGCGCGCGGCGAAGGCGGAAGGCCGAACAGAAGAGATGAAATCAGTGTTCGGCTTAAGCCTGACGGTCAGGTGGTGATGGTTCAACGATGGAGGCTTGCAGAGCGCTACGACCGAAGGAAGATTTGATGTATTGGGGAACGACAGAAGCGCAGGGAAGCGTACAACTGAGTGTGAATGACTCTCGCGTTTTTGCTTCCGGCCGACGCCTCTTCTTGGGGCTTGGAAAGTATTTCGGCGGTGCCGTTCTGGTACTCGTGTTGATTGCCGCCTCGGTTGATTCGCTTGCCCAAGGGAGGAAAAAGTCAAAGAGTCCTGCTAAATCCGAACCAACGCTCGCCGATCGAGTGGCCAAGGCAAAGGCCGAGGTTGCCGCGGCGGCTAACGACTACAAAGCGAGCTTAGAAAAGCTGCTGGCGTTCCAAGAGAACGATGTGAAGGCGGCTTCGGAACAAGTAGAGAAACGAAAGGAATTGCTTGCTCTTGCCATCATTTCGAAGAAGGAGCTTGAAGAGAGCGAGCGAGCTCTGTCAGCGGCGCAAGATAAGGTCGCTAACACGAAGCGACAGATGGCCGAATCGGACACGCTGATCGCCGAAGCCACAGCCGAGGCAGAGTTGGCCAGACTGGGACCCGGGGCTTATCAAGCTACGGGGGCAATGATTCGTTACAATGGTCCCGCGCACTGGGCGCTCTCCGACGCTTCCAAGGTCGAGAGTTTTTTCGCGTCGAAGTTCCGGCACGCGCTGCCAATTAGCGCTTTCGGACAGACAGCGGTTCACGATCATATGGGATTCGACCATCGCAATGCGATGGACGTAGCCTTGAACCCCGACAGTGGCGAAGGCCAGGCGTTGATGGCTTACTTGCGCAGCGTGGGCATTCCGTTCATCGCGTTTCGTTATGCTGTCGCGGGCTCGGCTACGGGAGCGCACATCCACATCGGCTATCCGTCACACCGAATCAGCAAATAGATTTTCCTCATCTGGCCGTTAGGATCTTAGTTTCAACCGGAGTGCGTAACTTCATAGGCGGCCACGAGGATTGCCTCCTCGTTTTTGTGCGCGCGACTAACGGCATCTTGCAGTTCGGCCGCATACCGCCCGATGACTTCTTGATCCTTTTTCCAATCAAAAGCAGTGTCAGTGAATAGGATATTTATCTTATCCGGAAGTATAAGTCCTGACTCTGAGCGATACTTACCCGAGGCCGGGATCGCGGTGCAGCCGCCAAACGCGTAGCTCAACTCGTCGCCCAACCGCTCAAGCAAGTTGAAGTAGATCGGGTCAGGGAGATCAGGAATGAAAAGCTCAATGCGAACCTTCGCGGATAGCGGCAATGAGTTTCTCCTTCCGCTTTGCGAATGCCTTGACGCGCTTCAAGGTCTCCTCGCGAGTGAGCTTTTCCTTCTTAGGCCGTTCGATCTTTGCTTGTCTCCTCAAAGGTTTCATTGGAACCTCCGAACCGATTATGTTTGAGTTAAGCCTGGCTATCAAGTGCTCCTCGCCTAATACAACAGCGTTCTTCTTGCACTTGCACGCCGCAATCACTCCCTGTAACCTGTCACCGTTCGTCGCCGGAGTTGCAATGGTCTCTCCCTCAATTCGGCGGCGAGATCAAGGCGTAATGTTCGAAAACAATCATCATGAATGTTGGCACTGAGTGGCTCGTGGACGCAGAGGGTTGTTCGACGGATCTACTCCGCGATGTTGATACGGTTCGCGGACTCTGCGAAGAGGTTATCGGGGATCTCGGCTTGCGCGTTGTCGGTGAGCCGATGTGGCATCAGTTCCCGCAGCCCGGCGGTGTCACCGGGTTGTATCTGCTCACTGAATCTCACCTTGCTTGCCACACGTTTCCTGAGACAGGACTCGCTACGTTCAATCTCTATTGTTGCCGTCCGCGTCCGCCCTTCGCCTGGGAAGTGCGTCTGCGCGCGTTGCTTGGAGCGACTCGAGTGACTGTAAGAACGGCGGCTCGTGGCGCGCAAGCGGCTACCGATCACGATTCACTCGAACTAGGTGGGCGTCCTTCATTCGAGGCCGAGGTTTCAGAACTGACTTCAGCGCGCGAGGTGAGCGGCCTGTGAGTGTTGAAGTCTCTTGTCCAGCCTGCGGCGCCGCGATTGCCTTCAAGACGGGCTCGTCCATCGTCGTCGTGTGCGAGTTCTGCCACTCGGTAGTCGCCCGCGGCGATCGCAAGCTTGAAGACCTCGGCAAGGTCGCCGATCTGGTTGAAACAGGCTCTCCTCTCGATCTTGGATTACACGGAGTCTATCAAGCCGTTCCCTTTGAGCTTACCGGCCGCGCGCAACTCGGTCACCAGGCCGGTGGAATGTGGGACGAATGGTACGCCGCGTTTCAAGACGGCCGATGGGGATGGGTCGCGGAAGCGCAAGGCCGGTTCTATCTCACCTTCGAACAATCACTGCCTGAACAAAGCTTGCTCCCGCCTTTTGAAGCCCTTCAACTCGGGGCACCTGTTGGCGCGTTACCGACGTCAGTGCCGCTGACCGTCGCGGAGACAGGTGTAGCGACTCAACTCGGTGCGAGAGGCGAGATACCCTACAAACTGGTTCCCGGCGAGGAATACGAATACGCCGACCTTTCAGGACCGCACGGAATCTTTGCCACGCTGGATTACAGCGAGACTCCGCCGATGGTGTTCGTCGGACGGGAAGTGACGCTTGCCGAGATCGGACTAGCGACTGCCGTTACGCCTGAACGAAAAGCGCGTCGCGTTGCAGGGGCGCAGCTCAACTGCACGCAATGCGGAGGGCCGCTCGAGCTGCGCGCGCCCGATCAGAGTCTTCGAGTCACCTGTCCGAACTGTGGCGCTCTGCTCGATGTGAGTCACGGGCGGCTCGAGTTCATGCAGGCGCTTCAGCCGCCGAAGACTCCGCCGGTCATTCCAATCGGATCGGTCGGTGAGTTTGAAGGCGTCAAGCAAATGGTCATCGGCTTTATGGTCCGCAGCGTCGAGTTCGAAGGCGTGCGCTATTACTGGGAAGAGTTTCTGCTCTACAACCCGCAGATCGGATTCCGCTGGCTCGTTCGAAGCGACGACAACTGGAGCTACGTGCAAGCGGTCCCGCCCGGCGACGTTTCTCACAAGACCGGCGCGTTCGGTGGCAAGGGAGACGTAGTTCAGTTTCAAGGCGAGAGCTACAAGATCTATCAAGACGCGATCGCGCGCTGCGAGTATGTCATCGGCGAGTTCTATTGGAAAGTTGAAGTGGGCGAGCAGACGCGGGCGGTTGACTACGTTCATCCGCCGCGAATGCTGTCGATGGAAGCTTCGTTGGTTCGGCTCGGAGTAGAAGAGGTCGCTGAGCCGGGACAGAAGAGGAAAAAGAAAAAGGTGAGTTCGGCGCCGACGGGCGAGATCAACTGGTCGCTGGGGACCTTCGTGAAACGCGAAGACGTCGAGAAGGCTTTCGGCATAACCGGGCTGCCTCGCACGTCGAAGATCGCGCCCAATCAACTGTTTCCTCACAAAAAGGTCTACAAGTACTGGGGCCTGATGTTGGCGGCGACCTTTCTGCTGGGGCTGATGATAATTGCGACTGGCTCTCGGACCAAGGTCTTCGATCAGACATTCGCGCTGCAGGCGGTCGCTAATGCCGAAGGCACGCAGGTGATCTTCAGCGAGCCGTTTCAGTTGAAAGGACGGCAGAACATCAAAGTGAGTGCGCGGTCCAATGTCGACAACTCATGGCTGTATATCGAAGGAGATTTGATAGACGACGCAACGGGTGACGTTCAGTCATTCTCAATGCCGGTAGAGTACTATCACGGCGTCGACGACGGCGAGTCGTGGAGCGAAGGGAGCCAATCCCCGACTACTCACCTGTCGGCAATGCCTGCAGGCCAGTACATGCTCAGGCTCGAAGCGCAGTGGGAGAAGTGGCAACAGCCGGCGACGGTCAGTGTTCGCATCGAGCAAGGTGTGCCGCGGGTTGTGCATCTGTTTCTGGCGATGCTGTTCGTCTCAATCATCCCAGTCTTTGTAGCGTTTCGACATTTCAGCTTCGAGAGGCGTCGCTGGGCGGATAGCGATTATAGTCCGTTCGGGAGTTAACCCGGTTCCGGGTTCAGAGTTCCGGGTTCAGAGTTCCGGGTTCAGAGTGCGCGGTTTGGCATTCTCTGTTCGACTTCCTGGGTGATACACGAAAGAAGGAGAATTCAGATGCCGACCATCAAACGGTTTGAAGACATTGAGGCTTGGAAAAAGGCCCGCGAGTTGACGCGCGAGGTGTACCGAAATTCGAAGGTTGGTCCGTTCTCAAAGGACTTCGGGCTCCGAGATCAAATCCGTCGCGCGGCTGTTTCGGTGATGTCAGACATAGCCGAGGGATTTGAGCGAGGCGGCAACAAAGAGTTCATGCAGTTTCTTGCGATTGCCAAAGGGTCTGTCGGGGAGATCGAGTCGCAACTCTACGTGGCTCTCGACGAGAATTACATCGATGAGAACGAGTTCGTCTCGCTCAAGAGACTCGCCGGCTCCACGAAGCGGCTCATCGGAGGACTGCTCGGATACCTTCGTCACTCGGGGATGAAGGGTGTGAAGTACAAGTAGCCTCTTCCGATCCGACAACTCTGAACCCGGAACCCTGAACCCGGAACCCTGAACCCGGAACCCTGAACCGAGGGAGGTTCTATGCTAACTAAAATGTATCTGACCATCGGAGCAATCATCATCGCCGCGTACGGATTCGTCGCTTTCACCGGGAAAGAATTCGGCGACCCTGAAAGACAACGAGTGCCCGCCGATGTGCGTCAATCGCCCGGCGGTTATCGCTCATTCCACTTCTGGCACTCAGGCTACCGAGGAGGAAAATAATGCCCGCACACCTGCTGCAGTCGCTCGACACCAAACTGGCTTCCACGGCCGCTTTCGTGGTGCCGATGAACCAGATGACCGACTTGATCATCGAAACGCTGGCGTTCACGTTGATCGGACTGGTCCTATTCGCGATCGCTTTCTGGATCATCGTGAAGGCCTCGCCGTTTTCGATTCGCAAGGAGCTTGAAGACGATCAGAATATCGCACTGGGCATCGTGATCGCATCGGTGATAATCGGAATCGCGCTGATCGTTTCTGCCGCGATCCACGGGTAGTTGATGAACCGCACGCCTGTACTGTTCCTGAACGTGCTGATCATAGCCACGTGCGGGCTGGTGTATGAGCTGCTCGCGGGGACGCTTGCCAGCTACGTGCTCGGGGATTCGGTCACTCAATTCTCGCTCATCATCGGAATATACCTTTTCGCTCTCGGCGTCGGCGCGTGGCTCTCGCGGTTCATCGAGACTGGACTCGCGCGCAAGTTCATCGAAGTCGAGTTGGGCGTGGCGCTGCTCGGCGGTGCGTCGGCGCCGCTGTTGTTTCTGAGCTTCGGCCGGCTGAGCTACTTTCACGTCGTCCTGTACGGCGTTGTGTTCGCGGTAGGCGTGCTGGTCGGCCTCGAGCTGCCGCTGTTGATGCGAATCCTAAAAGACGTGCTCGATTTCAAAGAACTGGTCTCCCGCGTGTTGACGTTTGACTACGTCGGAGCGTTGATCGCCTCGCTTTTGTTTCCTCTTTTCTTAGTGCCGAAGCTCGGGCTGGTTCGAACATCGCTGGTCTTTGGGCTTCTGAACGCGGGTGTGGGATTGTGGGCGACGTGGTTCATGCGGCCGCTGATAAAAGGAGAGGTGTCGGGGCTGCGCGGGCGGGCCGTCATCGTCATCGCGCTGCTGGGGATTGGCATAATCAAGGCTAACGCGCTGACAACGCTTTCAGAAGACGAGTTGTTTGCCGATGAAATTATCTATTCGCGCACAACTCAATATCAGCGGATTGTCGTAACCCGAGGCCGCGCGGGGTTCCAGCTTTTCTTGAACGGGCATTTGCAGTTCAGCTCGACCGACGAGTATCGCTACCACGAAGCGCTGGTTCATCCGGCGATGACGCTTGCGGGGTCGCCGCGCCGCGTGCTCGTGCTCGGCGGCGGCGATGGGCTTGCGCTCAGAGAGATCTTGCGATACCCGTCGGTCGAATCGATCACCCTGGTCGATCTCGATCAGGCAATGACGAAGCTGTCCGAAGCGTTTTCGCCGCTCGCCGAATTGAACAAGCATTCGTTCTCCGACCCACGCGTTCAGGTGATCAACGAAGACGCGATGATCTGGCTCGATAAGCCGAGCGGACCTTATGACGCTGCGATAGTTGATTTCCCCGATCCGAACACATTCGCGTTAGGCAAGCTCTATACGACGCGCTTCTACCGGTTGCTCAAAGCGAGCCTCACGCCCGACGCGGCAGTCTCGGTTCAATGTACGTCACCGCTGTTTGCGCGAAATTCCTACTGGTGCATCGTGAAGACGATCGAAGCGGCGGGCTTCTCGGTGAAGCCTTATCAAACGGCGGTCCCTTCATTCGGGGTGTGGGGATTCGCGCTCGCCCGGCTAACGCCGTTCGATCCACCCGGTCGAGCGCCCGCCGGTTTGCGCTTTCTCGATAATCAAGCGATGGCGGCACTGTTCGTCTTGCCGTCGGACCTGAGCGCGGTTCCAGTAGAGATCAACCGATTGGACAATCAAGCGCTGGTTCGCTATTACGAGTCTGAGTGGAAGCGATACGAGTAAGAAGCGGCGCAAGAAGAATCACGAGACTTACAACGAACCGCAGCGGCCAACGCGTCTTAAGAGTCTCAGAGACGCAAGGAGGAAATCATGCTAGTACGAATCATTGTGGTTGCTTTGTGTTTGACTGGGGGTGGCTTCGGGCAGGCGCGTTCATCAATCGGCTGGCGAGTCGAAGGAAAGCGCGTTGATGTCATCGCGACAACACGAACTGTCTCGGCGAGTTGGCCCCGGGTGGATGCTCAGCCATCCGCCCCGCCCGGCGACCAACGCGAGTTTCGCCTTCTTGCGACCAACAAGACATCGACAATGCAGAAGGAAATGAACGAGGCCGCCGATGCGGGATTCCACTTCGAAGGCACGATGGGTGGGGAGACTTCCTTCGGCGGCTCGGAAGTTGTAGTCATCATGTCGAGAGACCCTTCCGCGCAAAAGAAGCGCTACGAGTACAAGCTGCTGGCTACCAGCAAGACGTCTACGATGCAGAAGGAGTTGCAACAAGCAGGCAACGCCGGGTTTGAGTTCAAAGGCCAGTCTGTTTACTCGTCGACGTTCGGCGGCAAGGAAGTGGTCGTAATACTCGAGCGTGACTCCGAAGCCAAACCGATGCAGTGGGACTACAAGCTTCTTGCAACAAAGAAGACTTCAACGATGCAAAAGGAATTGAATGAAGCCGGCGCTGAGGGATACATATTTGTCGGCGTAACCGTGGGCGAGACGCTGATCGGCGGGAAAGAGGTTGTTTCTATTCTTCGTAGACCGGCATTGAAATAGATGCGTGGTGGCTCATCAAGCGGTCGTAACTTCACAAGACGCGAAATGCTTGCGGCGTTCCTTGGGGTGCCGGCGGCGCTTGCAGCTTGTAGCTCGCATACCGCGCCGCCGCCGTTGCCTGACGGCGAAATCGTCGGCGCGTCTGACGTCATTGGTCATCGGTTGCGTGACGGTCTGCACGTCACCCCTTCCCAGGACCAGTGGCAACGCGCAGGCGTTGTGATCGTCGGTGGCGGCATCGCCGGGCTCTCGGCCGCGTGGCAATTGCTCAAGGCGGGCTTCGAAGACTTCGTTCTGATTGAGCTTGAGCGAGCGCCGGGAGGAACGGCCCGCAGTGGAACGTCGCCGCTTATCGCCTATCCCTGGGGCGCCCACTACCTGCCGGCCCCGATGAAAGAGAACATCGCGCTGGTTTCGCTTCTTGATGAGATGGGCGTGCTCGAAGGCCGCGACGGCGATGGCGAGCCAGTCGTCGCTGAGCAGTTCCTCTGCCGCGATCCCGAAGAGCGATTGTTTTATCGTGGGCGCTGGTACGAAGGCCTCTATCTCCACGCCGGCGCAAGCGTCGAAGACATTGCGCAGTTCGATGCGTTCAACGCCGAAATCAGTCGACTGGTCGGGTGGCGTGACGGGCGAGGCCGGCGCGCGTTTGCAATTCCCGCCGCGACCGGAACCGACGACGCCAAAATCACCGCGCTCGACAAGATGACGATGGCCGAATGGCTCGAGCGCCGGGGGTGGCGGTCGGAGCGGCTTCGTTGGTTGATTGATTATGGCTGCCGCGATGATTATGGATTGACGATCGATCAAACGAGCGCCTGGGCGGGACTCTTTTACTTTTGTTCGCGGGTAACCAAGCCCGGCGCCGAGGCGCGGCCCCTGATGACATGGCCCGAGGGAAACGGCCGTCTCGTTTCTCACCTTTACGAGAAAGTGAAATCCAAAGTCAGACTGGGGCTCGCGGCAGCCGAGATCATTCCCACTAATCCGAACGGGGGAACCGGCGTGGATATCATCGCCGTCGATCACGAAGGCGCGAACGTCGCCGGGTTTCATGCGGATCAAGTGATTTTCGCGGCGCCGCACTTTTTGAGTAGCTACGTGGTTCGTCCTTATCGAGAGAATCCGCCCGCTCACGTCGCCGAGTTTCAATACGGCGCGTGGATGGTGGCGAATCTTTTCCTGAAAGACAGACCCAAGGACCGAGGCTTTCCGCTGGCGTGGGACAATGTGCTTTACGAGAGCCCCGCGCTCGGCTACGTTGTAGCCACGCATCAACGCGGGTTGGATCGCGGCCCTACGGTTTTCACTTATTACTATCCGCTTTGCGACTCCGATCCTCGCGAGGCGAGATCCAGGCTGCTCGCCGCAGGTCGAGATGAATGGGCAGACGTCGCGTTGACTGATTTGTCTCGAGCGCATCCGGAGATAAGGTCGCTGGCGGAGCGCATCGACGTTATGCGATGGGGACACGCCATGATAAGACCACGGCCGGGCTTCGTGTGGAGCGAAGCCCGGCGAGCCGCTTCGAAGCCGTATCGTGGAATTCACTTCGCGCACACTGACCTGAGCGGCCTGCCGCTGTTCGAGGAGGCTTTCTATCACGGCATGCGAGCGGCCAACGAGATCTTAACCATCCGGAAGGGCTGAGGAGCAGAGGAGCAGAGGAGCAGAGGAACAGAGGAACAGGCTTGACGGAAATTGCATCAGAGACTGCACCGACCGCGCATCACATCGAGGACTCTCCAAGCACCTCGGCGCCTCTGCGCCTCAGCCCCTCTGCTCCTCTGCCCCTCAGCCCCTCTGCTCCTCCGCTCCTCAGCCCCTCTGCTCCTCTGCCCCTCAGCCCCTCTGCTCCTCTGCCCCTCAGCCCCTTTGCCTCCTTCCCCTGGCTTTTCTCGGCGCGCACCGACCTGACCGTTTTCCTGGGCAGCGCCGTTGTATCGCTGCTCGCTCTGTGGATCGGTGCCCGAGCCGGCGTGCTTTACAGCGAGACGCCTGATTGGGCGTGGGTGCCTGCGGTGTTGTTGATCGATGTGGCTCACGTTTGGTCGACCAGCTTTCGCGTCTATCTCGACACAGATGAACTCAAGCGTCGGCCGTGGTTGTATTCGCTCGTCCCTTTTCTCGGTCTTGCAATCGGAATCGCGCTCTACTCCGAAGGCGAGCTTGTCTTCTGGCGCGCTCTCGCTTACCTGGCAGTGTTTCATTTCATCAGGCAGCAATATGGATGGGTTGCGCTTTATCGAGTGAAAGCCGGCGAACGAGATGCTCTCGGAAAGTGGATCGACACGGTTGCGATCTACGCCGCGACACTGTATCCGCTGATCTACTGGCACACCCATCTGCCGCGGCGGTTCTGGTGGTTTCTGACTAACGACTTCGCGACTTTGCCGTCGATGATCGAGCGCATCGCCGCCCCAATCTACTGGGCCGCGCTTGGCTTCTATGCGTTCAAGTCTTTGTATTGGTGGCTAGTGAAAAGGGAAGGGAATCCCGGCAAGGACATTGTCGTCGTGACAACGGCGCTATGTTGGTACATCGGGATAGTCGGGTTCAACTCGGACTATGCGTTCACCGTGACCAACGTGGTTATCCACGGGGTACCCTACTTTGCGTTGATCTATTGGTACAGCCGCGCGCGTATGAAGCAAACTCGCGGTCGAGGCGTCTATCGAATGTTCGCTCACGGTCCCGCGGTGTTTCTTGTGACGCTGTGGGCGATTGCTTACATCGAAGAGATGTTCTGGGATCGCGGGGTGTGGCAAGACCGAAGCTGGCTCTTCGGCTCGCCGTGGGAGATAGGAACATTGAAACTGGTGCTGGTGCCTCTGCTAGCGCTTCCTCAATTAGTGCACTACGTCCTCGACGGGTTCATCTGGCGCCGCAAGAACAACCCCGACTTCGCGCTCGTGCCGTCAGAGCCGCGTGCGTAGTACCGTCTGCTCATTCGTGTCCCCAATAGTCGCTAAGTATTGATTCTGAGGTACGGATCATCATGACTAAGAAGCCGCCATACGATTACCTGCGCGAGCGTCTGTCAGTAGACCTTGAGTGGCTGGCGAGTCATCTGCTAGGCGGATGCGGATTGACGGCCATACTTGTTATCACTCTTGCTGCCGCCGCTATCCTGGTATTTTGGTCTTCCCCGACTGTAGTGCGTGATCCCAGAGAATTCCTGGGAAAGATAGTTGATAAGCGGATCTCAGTGTACGAATCGGAGCAAGGATCGTCGTTCTCGAACGACCTGATCATTGAGGAAAAGAATGGCAGGCGATTTCGGTTTAGGGTGACTGAGGAAATGTATGGTCGCGCTAAAGTCGGAATGTGGATTCGACGAAACAAAAAGGGGACGGAGCTTCTTACGGATGTTGAGCGGAACGCCACGAGCCCGTAGAACTGCTGCGGCAAGGATCTCCTATTGTTTTTTCGGATGCCCAGGCACGCTGACGCTCAACCAATTCTCGACATATCGCAGCGGGGGTAAACCACCCTTCCTGACCTGTTATTGCGCTGAGGTTCTGTAGTGACCAACCTCCTTTGCGCCTAATCCATCGTCTCGTCACCTTGCGGACCCCCTTACCGCCAAACGATAATCAAACCATATTGAGGTAAGCTGAAATGAGATTGTTCAAAGCATCACTTCTGCTCTTGAGTATCGTTATGCCACTAACAACGTCGGCTCAGAACAAGATCTTCCCCTACAAGTATTTCACCGATGACCTGTCAAACGGTTTGCGAGTCATAACCGTGCCGACCGACTACCCGAACATCGTTGCGCTGTACATAGCCGTCAGCACCGGCTCTCGCAACGAAGTCGAAGCGGGGAAGTCGGGCTTCGCGCACTTGTTCGAACACCTGATGTTTCGCGGTACCGAGAAATTCCCGGCCGAAGCCTACAACCAGGCTCTGAAGAACGCCGGCGCGGATTCGAACGCCTACACAAGCGACGATCGCACCGTCTATCACACCGTGTTCTCGAAGGAAGACCTCGATCAGATAATGATGCTCGAGGCTGACCGGTTTCAGAATCTGAAGGTTCCCGTCGATCTGTTTAAGACCGAAACCCGGGCGGTGCTTGGCGAGTACAACAAAAACGCTTCGAGTCCCGTACGCCAGATCTATGAGTCACTTCGCGAGACCGCCTTCAAAACGCACACCTATCAGCACACGACCATGGGCTTCCTGCGCGACGTAGAGAATATGCCGAACATGTATGATTACAGCCTCGAGTTCTTCAAGCGATACTACCGGCCCGAATACGTGACCATCATCGTCGTTGGTGACGTCAAACACGACGGCGTCCTGCAACTGGTCAACAAGTACTGGGCAGGCTGGCAGCGCGGCAGCTACACGCCTCAGATACCAACCGAGGCTGAACAGACCGCGCCCGAATCGAGATATGTTGCGTGGCCTACGACAACGCTGCCGTGGGTCGCGGTCGCGTTCAAAGGTCCGGCCTATTCGGATACCGAGAAGGATAAGCCTGCGCTTGCCCTTATCAGCAGTCTCGGCTTCTCGCAGACATCGGACCTTTACCAGAAGCTGGTCATCAAAGAACAGAAGGTCGACACGCTGTTCGCGGACTTTGAAGACCATCGGGATCCTTACCTGTTGACGGTTGTGGCTCGCATCAAAGACCCTAAGGACATCGAGTACACGAAGGCTGAAATCATCAAGGCGTTCGACTCGTACAAGGCGGCCCCGGTTGCAGCGGACAAGCTGAGCGCAGTGAAGTCGAATCTGAAGTACGGATTCGCGCTGAGCCTGGATAACTCCGAGGCGATCGCCGCCAACCTCGCTCCGTACATTGCACTGAAGCGCACGCCTGAGACTTTGAACAAGCTCTACGATTTGTACGCTTCGATCACGCCTCAGGACATTCAGCGGATGGCTAAGAAGTATTTCGTCGAGACCAGGCGCACGACGGTCGTGCTCGCGCACAAGGAGAAACAAAATGCGAGTCAGTAATCGGCTGGCGCTGATTTCAATAGTGTTGTTGATCTTAACGGCAGGCGCGACGGATATTGGTTTCGCTCGGGACCTCGCGCGCACCGGAAAGGCTTCCACAAGCATGGCATCAGTGCTCTTGCCCAACTCATCACCCCTTGTAAGCTTTCGCTTTCTGTTTAATGCCGGTTCAGCCTGGGACCCGAAGGGGAAGGAAGGCGTAGCCGCGTTGACCGCCTCGATGATCTCCGATGGCGGCAGCCGCGCGATGAGCTATGAGCAAATCTCCGCGGCGATGTATCCGATGGCGACGGGCTTCGGTTCGCAGGTCGATAAGGAGATGACTGTCTTTGCCGGCACGACTCACCTCGACAATCTTCAGAAGTATTATGGGATCATCTCGGGCATGCTGCTCGATCCCGGTTTTCGCGACGATGATTTCAATCGCCTTCGGACGGACGCGATCAACTTTCTCAAAGAGAGTCTTCGCGGCAACAACGACGAAGAGCTTGGCAAGGAAGCGCTTTACGTTGCGATCTACAACGGCCACGCTTATGGCCACCAGAACGTCGGGACGGTCGAGTCGCTCGAGAAGCTAACAGTGGAAGATTTGAAGAAGTTCTATCGGGACAACTATACGCAGGCTAACTTCGTGCTTGGGCTTGCGGGCGGGTATCTGAAAGGCTTCGAGGAGAAGGTCCAATCGGACGTCGCCGCAAAGCTCGCAGCGGGCGCGGCCTCGAAGCTCGCCCTGACTCAACCCGAGAAAATCAGCGGCCTCGAGATGCAGGTCATTCAAAAGGACACTCCGGCGACGGCGATCTCATTCGGCTTTCCGATCCCGGTCACACGGTCCGATCCGGATTGGCCCGCGCTTCTGCTCGTGCAGTCGTATTTTGGCCAGCACCGTTCGAGCAACAGTTACCTCTACAAGCGGTTGCGCGAGATCCGCGGTTTGAACTACGGCGACTATGCGTACATCGAATACTTTCCGCGAGGGATGTTTCAGTTTCAGCCTGACCCGAACCTCGGCAGGCGGCAGCAGATCTTCCAGGTGTGGGTTCGGCCGGTCGAGTTGAAGAACGGATTGTTTGCTCTGCGCGCCGCGTTGTACGAGCTGAACAAGCTTGTGGGAACCGGCATGTCACAAGAGGACTTCGACGCGACACGGCGCTTTTTGACCAAGAACGTGAACACTCTTACAAAGACTCAGGACGCGCAGTTAGGCTACGCGATCGACAGCAAGTATTACGGCATACCGAGCTTCACTGATTATGTGCGCGATCAGCTCGCGAAGCTAAAGCTCGAGGACGTGAATCGGGCGATCAAGAAACACCTGCAAGCAGAGAATGTGAAAATCGCGGTCGTGACGAAAGACGCCGAAGCGTTTAAGCAGGCAGCGCTGGAGGGCAAGCCGTCGCCGATAAGCTACACCTCAACGCCTCCGAAAGAGATTCTGGATGAAGACAAGATCATCGAGAGCTACAAGCTGAATTTCAATCCAAAGAAGGTTGAAGTGGTCCCGGTCGATCAGATGTTTCAAAAGTAATCTGTTTACAACTCCATCTCGCTTTGAATATAATCACACTCCCCGGGTGTATTGGTAAGGTTGTTCCTTTCACATCGCGCTCTGGTCAGAGATCGGTTCTAGCTTAATTGAACATATAGAGGAGGCGCCTCGATGACATTCCATCGTGTACTTGCACGCGTGTGTTTTACGCTCATTGTTTTCCTGCTCGCAGCCTTTCCGGCGCTCGCCGGTGATGACTGGCGGCCCATAGACCCCGCGCATCTTGCCATGAAAGCGCCCGTCGTCGAAAAGGACGCCGACGCCGAGGCGATCTTCTGGGAAGTGCGCATCAACGACGCCGCCGAAGACCTGGTCTTCTCCCACTACATCCGCGTAAAGGTGTTTACCGAGCGCGGAAAAGAATCGCAGAGCAGAATCGATATCCCCTTCAACGGTCGGAACAGGATAGTCGACATCGCAGGGCGCACCATCAAACCCGACGGCTCGATTGTCGAGCTCAAGAGGGACGCCATCTTCGAGCGCACGATCGTTAAAGTCGGCGGGTTCAAAGTCAAAGCGAAGACCTTCGCGATGCCTTCCGTCGAGCCGGGAGTGATCATCGAGTATCGCTGGAAAGAGATCAGGCCAAATCAGCTTGCCAACAATGTACGCCTTCAGTTTCAGCGTGAGATACCGATCCAGTTCGTCAAGTACTACCTCAAGCCGGCCCAGATGGACTTCATGTATTCGTCTGTTGGGATGTCTTACAAAATGTTCAACGGCGACGCCTCGCCTCCAGTCAAAGAGAAGGATGGATTCTACACCACTGTCATGACCAACGTTCCGGCTTTGCACGAAGAGCCGCGTATGCCACCCGAAAACCAGATCAAGAAATGGATGTTGCTGTTTTATTCCCGAGACAAGTCCGTCCCTCCCCAGGAGTATTGGTCCAGGCTTGGCCGGGAACTGTACGAAGCGCTCAAGTCTGGCATGAAGGTGAATGATGATGTCAAGAAGGCGGCGGCCGGCGCAATCGGCGACGCGACAACCCCTGAACAGAAGCTGCAACGGCTATATGATTTTTGCCGCACCAAGATCAAGAACACCAGCAGCGTCACATCAGGGCTCACCGATACCGAGCGAGACAAGCTAAAGAAGAATGACTCGCCGGCGGACACCTTGAAGCGAGGAATGGGCGACGGCGGCGACATCGATCAGTTGTTTGCAGCGCTGGCCACTGCTGCCGGTTTCGAAGTCCGGGCGGCCGCCCTGAGCGATCGCAGCGACATATTCTTTGATAAGACCTTTACTAACAGCTACTTTCTCCGGGCGATTGATGTGGCCGTCAAAGTTGGAAGCGAATGGCGGTTCTTCGAACCCGGTACGCCGTACATCCCGTTCGGCATGATTCGCTGGCAACAGGAGGCAATACCCGCGCTCATCCTGGACCCCAAGGAAGCGGCCTTTGTGCAGACACCCGTATCGTCCGCCGAAAAAACAGTTCAGAAACGGACCGCCACGTTGAAGCTCAGCGAAGACGGAGCGCTCGAAGGTGATGTGCGCATCGAATACACCGGTCACCTCGCTGTCGAGAAGAAAGGGCAGAATGACGACGACTCGCCGGCTCAGCGAGAGCAAACTCTCCGTGACGCGATTAAAGAACGGATGAGCACCGCTGAGCTCTCAAACATCAAGATCGAGAACGTTACCGATACCGACAAGCCATTCGTTTACGCGTTTCACGTTCGCGTCCCCGGATACGCTCAGCGGACGGGAAAGCGCTTATTCCTTCAGCCTGCGTTTTTTCAGAAGGGAATCGGAGCGATGTTCCCGGCCAGCACGCGCAAGCTCGCTATCTATTTTCACTATGCCTGGAAGGAAGAAGACACAATCACGATAGAGCTGCCGTTGGGGTTCGCGCCGGACAACGCAGATACACCGGCGCCGCTCAAGGCGGGCGATGTGGCGGACTACAAAGTCTGGATGGGCGTGACCGCCAAAGGCGATGAGCTCCAGTTCAAGAGGACGTTTATCTTCAACTCGCTGATCTTTCCCGCGTCGAGCTACGCGCCGCTCAAGCAGGTCTTCGATCTAATACACGAGGGCGACAATCATACGATAACGCTTAAGCTGGCCGCGGCGGCGCAGTAGACGAGCGGATCATGGATTGACGATCGAGGAGTGCTTATGACATCGAATCACGCGTCCCGTTTCCCCGGAGACGTTGGACGACGATCTATACCAAAAAACCCGCGGCTGATGATTGTTCGGCTCTTAGCCCTCAGCGCTCTGGCGTTTGCACCTGGGTTAATGAGTGTGAACGCGCGCGCGGGTGACGATGCGCCGGCGTGGTTGCGGGCGGCTGCCGGCTCTAACATTCCGTCGTTTCCGAGAGATGTTCCCGCGGTCATCCTCGCAGACGAATCTGTTGTGACCATCGAAGATGACGGGCGGATGACTCGCAGCGATTTTTATGCGGTCAAGGTGCTGACTCGTGAAGGACGCGAAGAGGCTGTGGCGCACGCCGTATACAACACCGACTCGGAAAAGGTGAAAGAGCTTCGGGCGTGGCTGATAAGTCCTTCCGGCAAAGTGAAGAAATACGGAAAGGGCGAGACGGCAGAGTTGGCGCTGGTTGACAACGACGTATACAACGAAGCCAAACAAATGATAATCGCGGCAACCGGCGACGCCGAGCTTGGTTCGATCTTTGGCTACGAAACGGTGACCGAAGACCGGTCGGTGTTCAGCCAGCTTACCTGGTACTTTCAGGGCGCGCCGCTACCGGTCTTGAAATCGCGCATTTCGGTCACGCTGCCGCGTGGTTGGACCGCGGACGCTTTGACGCTCAATCACGAGAAGATTGAACCAACGATGAGCGGCAATACCTACACGTGGGAGCTTCGAGACTTGCCACCGGTGACCCACGAGCCGCTTAGTCCGCCGCGCACCGCGATAACGCCGTGGCTCGCGATCAATCTCATTCCGACGCCGGAAAAGCCCGCCGCCCGCCGCAGCTTTGCGACCTGGGTGGACGTGTCGCGATGGCTGAGCGAGATCAGCGATTCACAAGCGGGGCTTAGCGACGCGCTGGCCGGAAAAGCGAACCAAATCACGGCCGCTTCCAGGAGCGAGATGGAAAAGATCGCGGCGGTAGGCCGCTTCGTTCAAGCGGTCAATTACGTCTCGATTCAAATAGGCACCGGGCGCGGCGGCGGCTATCGCCCGCATGCGGCAACCGAGGTCTTCGCTAAGTCCTACGGCGACTGCAAAGACAAGGCGAATCTGATGCGTGCGATGTTGAAGGCGATCGGCATCAAGTCCTATCTTGTCAGCATCTATTCGGGCGATCCAAATCACGTAAGACGGGAGTGGCCTTCTCCGCATCAGTTCAATCACTGCATCATCGCGGTAAAAATCAGCGACGAGACGCAAGCGCTCACTGTTGTCGATCATCCGACGCTCGGGCGGCTTTTGATCTTCGACGCGACGGACGACATAACGCCGGTCGGGGACTTGCCGATTTATGAGCAGGGAAGCTACGCCCTGATCATCGCGGGAGAAGCGGGCGCGCTTCTGAGAATGCCGGTCACGCCGCCCGAAGCGAATATGCTCACCCGCGGCGCCGACGTAAAGCTCAATCCGGACGGATCGATTGTCGCAACGATGCGTGAACAGTCGATAGGTCAGGCGGCGGTAAAAGAACTCGGCGCGTTCCGGGGCCTGACAAGACCCGAGTACAACGCGCGGATCGAGAGATGGATTGCGCAGGGCGCGACCGGCGTGCGTGTGTCGAAGATCGAACCGCTCGACGAACCGAACGAAGGCAGGTTCTCGCTCGGCGTCGACTTCAGCGCCCCGGCCTACGGTCAGTTGATGCAAGGCCGGCTTCTGGTGTTCAGACCCGCGATTGTTTCGCGTCGCGAATCGCTCTCGTTGACCGAGCCGTTACGGAAGCACCCGGTTGTGCTCACTCCCAATGCTTACGCGGAAACGACGAAGATCAAGCTGCCGGCTGGATTCGAGGTTGATGAGCTGCCCGACCCGGTCAAGCTGGACACGCCGTTCGGAAGTTACGTTACGAGCTACGTCGTGAAGGATGGGCAGCTTCTGTTCACGCGCAAGCTGATCGTGCGCGCTTCGACGATTGCGGTGGCGGACTACGCCAAGGTGCGGAGTTTCTTTGAGCGAATCCGGGCAGCGGAGCAGTCACCGGTGGTGTTGGTGCGAAAGTGAGCCGGGTATAGAAGCGGCCTGGGCGTTGACGAGTATTTCTTATTATCCGGCGGAGTACTTGATGTCTTTATGTCTTTGGAGGAAGAGAGATGAAGAAATGCCCCGCGTGCGCGGAACAAATCCAAGATGAGGCGACAAAGTGCCGTTTTTGTGGAACCGAGAATAGAAAGTCTCCAAGAACCTGGGAATGGATGACACGGTTCACAGCAATGAGCGCTTTCATTATTAGCTTGATAACTTTTTGTCACGGGCGACTCAATGATCGTGTCACAAACGAGATCAAAGTTGATAAGCTTATCAAAGAAGCTTCAGAACAACTTGCTGAGGCTAAAGGAAAGCCCAGCTCAAGCGATCCATACATATTAGTCGGATCACCAGACGATCATAAAAAGCGCGAGGAAGCTAACGATAAGATTGAAGAGGCATTGAAACTCGATTCGAATAACCCCGATGCTTTTAGGGTTAAGGGCATATACCTTTTTGAACAGAGTAAGTTAGATGAGGCGCTGAAGGCTTTTAAAAGAGGCTATTAAGCGCAACCCAAAGGATGCTGAGGCATACAGAGAGATGGGCGGCAAGCTTCTATTCAGGCAGAACAAAATAGATGAGGCGATAAGTGCCTTACGAAAAGCCATTGAACTTCAACCTAATGACTACTTGGCATACGATCATTTGGCGGTCATTCTTGAAAAACAAGGAAGTCTTGAGGAAGCGTTAACAGCCAATCAAAAAGCGGCGGAAATCAATCCTGAAGATGCCGTCGCTTACTATAACATGGGCTCTGTTCTTTCTAAGCAAAGTAGATTTGAAGAGGCTGCTCACGCATGTCAACAAGCCCTTGCACGTGACCCCAAGAATCTATATGCACATAATCACGTTTATACTTGGAATAATTTGGGTGAGATATACCACACACAGGGGAAGAAGGATGAAGCCATCTTAGCTTACCAAAAGCAATTGAAATTGGACCTGCTGACCCTGTTGTATTCATGAATTTGGGAAGAGTTTTTCGTGAGCAGGACAAATTGCCTGAGGCTGTGGATTCATATAAAAAGGGTGTTGCTCTTAATCCGGATGACGCGAATTTGAGATTCAATTTGGGAATAGCATATTGGTTTTTGGGTAAGCTTGATGATGCAGAAAAATCGTTGCGGAAAGCAATCGAGCTAAAGCCTGACTATCCTCTGGCTTACAACAGACTAATACAAGTCCTTATCAAAGAGGGGAAACAGGAACAGGCAAACTCTGTTCTCGCTCAAGCAAAAAGAATGGGATTGAGGCCATAGCTTCGCCTAAGCAGTAGTGTCTTAATAAATCACCAACCTTTCAAAGAAACAAAGCTCTCTACAAACTGAGCAAGGACGCTGACGGAGTTCCAAAGCGTGGTGCTGACTACCATACGAAGGCAGCACACTCGCTCGCAACACCATCCGCTTTGATTTCACCACTCTGTCAGGTTGCTCAGTGGGAGATCAGGCTAAAGCCTGAACTCTGAACCGCGGCGCCTGATTACTGGCTGGGGTCCGCGAAGATCGCCGCCGCTTCCTCGATGCTTGCGGTCACGTGGCACTGAGGAATGCTCTGTAAAAAAACTCGTCCGTAAGCTTTCGTTCTTATTCGCGGGTCAAGTATAGACAGCACGCCTCGATCGGTCGTCGATCGAATCAGTCTGCCCAATCCCTGCTTCAACGTGAGCGCAGCCTGCGGCACCGAGTACTCATAAAACGAATTGCCGCCCTGATCGTCGATATACTTTTGCCGGGCGGCTACGACCGGGTCGCTGGGAACCGCGAATGGCAGCTTTGAGATAATCACGCACGAAAGCGCCGCGCCCTGGACGTCTACGCCTTGCCAGAACGAAGATGTCGCAAACAACACTGCGCCGTCGGTGTTGCGGAAACGCTCGAGCAACCCCGTCTTTGAACCCTGCCCTTGAATGAAGGTCGGATAGTCGATCAAGTCGCGCACTCGCTCGTATGTCTCGCGCATCGACGCGACGCTTGTGAACAGAACAAATGCGCGGCCGCGAGTTGCCTCGAGTATCTGAACGATCTCTTCAACTGAGGCGTCCAGAAAGTCGCGGCTGCGAGGATCGGGCATGCGCCGCGGGAGATAGAGCACCGCCTGTTTCTTAAAGTCAAAATGAGATTCGACTATCAACTTGCGCGCCTGCCCAATACCGAGGCGGCCCCTGATGAAGTCGAAGCTGCCTCCCGCGGTCATCGTGGCCGAAGTCAGCACCGCTGTCTGAACCTTCGCGAACAGGTTCTCCTCCAATATGCCGGACACATCGATCGGTGTAGCGTTTATGAATACGCCTCGTCCGCGCTTCTCACACCAGTACACGAAGTCGGGTTGGTCGCCGCTCACGATGAATTCGAGATCGAACTTCAAGCTCTGCGCTCGCCGCGAAATGTTTTCGAGTTCCGCCGGCGCGTCCTTTACCACTCCAAGCAGCGTAGTCAGACGATCGATGGCATTGTTCAGCGCGATGTAAGCTTCGCCGGTTGCGGTCGGCGTGAGGTTGCCTTCGCGATCCGCGCGCGCGAAACGTGAGTTGCTGAGCGGATAGCGTCCATCCAGTGACCCAACCGCACCGGTACGCCGCCGATAAGTGCTTCTCGTCGATTGCCACCCGCTGCTGCCGTCCGTCCCCTCGATGTTTCCAGCTGGCTCGTCGTCGAGCTCGGCTCCGCGGAACGACAGCCAGAACGTATCCGAGCGCTGAGAGAGTCTCGCGAGCGCTTTGATTAGCTCTCCTTGCTGCTCGGTCTCTTTGATCTCGAGTTTGTTCGCGTCCTGGATGAGGTCATTCACACGGTAGTTGGAAGCACTCGTGCCGAAGTAGGAAGCGGCCACGTCTTCAAGCTCGTGCGCTTCATCGAAGATCACGGTATTGTAGTCCGGAAGCACCGAGCCGTAGTCGCCGCCGCGCAACGCGAGGTCCGCGAAAAAAAGATGATGGTTGACGATGACGATGTCGGCTTCCATGGATTCGCGGCGCATACGCGTGATGAAACACGCGTCGAAGTCGGGGCACTTCTGGCCGAGACAGGTATCGGCTCGCGCGTCGATCTGAGGCCAGAAAGAAAGGTCCTCGGGCAAGTCTGTCAACTCTGCACGGTCGCCAGTTTCGCTCTCGCCTGCCCACTTGCGAATCTGATCGAAGTAATCGACCTCTCCGAGTCCTTCTAACATCGGCGTGCCGGCGGCCTTCTTCATCCGATGAAGGCAAACGTAATTCGAGCGGCCCTTCATGCAAGTCACTTTGAAGTCACGCGGGATGATTTGCTGAAGGAAGGGAACGTCTTTCTTGTGCAGTTGCTCCTGGAGATTTTTGGTCGCGGTTGAAACGAGCACCCGGCGTCCGGCGGCGAGCGCGGGTATCAGATAAGCGAGAGTCTTCCCGGTCCCGGTTCCGGCCTCAATCAAGGCGAGGCCGCCGTCCTTGATGATGTTGTTGACAGCCTCGGCCATCTCGACCTGGCCGGGCCGGTATTCGTAGTTGGGATGATGTTGGGCGATCAACCCGCCGGGGCCGAAAACTTCTTCCATTGACCAATCCAGACGGTTCAGAAAATGCGCACGATTGGGGCCGTGACCGTGATCCGTTTGCCGCCGCGTTCAAGGATCAAAGTGCGCTTCGTTCCGATGTTTCCTCGTAACGCGCCAATGACTCCCGCCAGGCTCGAGCCGCTGACATCGAGGTGATCGATCTTGACCAACTTGTCGCCAGCCAGCACTCCCTCGACGAGTGCTCTTTCGTTTTGTCTTACGACGCCGGAAACAGTGTAGCTCCCATCTGCCCAGGGCTGAACCGTAATGCCGATCATCACAAGGTCGGTGTCAGGAGAACCGGTTCTTTCGAAGTAGGTCGCGTTATTCGCATAGTCGATTTCAATCCGAAAAGCTCGCAGCACGTTGCCGCCGATTGCGCCGATAATTGGTTGAGTCATCATCCCGGACATGTATTTTTCAAACGTACCCTTAGGCCGGGAGATGGCCGCGCCGGCTTTGAGTTGAAACGGTCCTAGCTCGACTTGGGGCAAGCCGAGCATAAGACCATCGGCTTCCATTTTCCCCAACCCCATATTTGCCGCGCCCGCGGCGCCGACCGCGTTGGGCCACTCGGGATGAGCTTTGATCCAGGTTTCGATTTGTTCGCGCGAGATCATCGTGAATGACGCGCCGGTGTCGAGCAAGAATCCGAAACTCTGTCCCGCGATCTGAACCTCCAACCGTGGGAAGCCGCTCCGTTGTTCAACAAGCGTGGCGATACGGACGCCCCGCGGCTTGAGCGCGCCTGGTTTGGCGAGAGTGAATTTGCCGCCGGGGTAGTCGAAGATCACGTGATAACGACGGAGCAGGTGCGCGGGAAACAGCCCTTCGGCTTCAACGCCCGGTAGTATCGTTTTCTTCCCTAGCAGTATGGACGCGCGTGCCCCGTCTACATTGAGCGCCATCTTCCCGAGACTCGTGGGGGGAGGCATGGTCGGAGCGGTTCTCTCGTCCTCTTCGCGGACTTCGTCGCCGAACTTCATGCCGATGTCACGAGCCAGCCCTTCGCAGAACAGAAACCCGCCGCCGCCGGTATCCACCCAGAATCGAGCTTTTCTTGGAGAGCCGTCAACACGGCTGAACTCGAGATCGATGAAAGGCCGGTTGAATTCAACGTGCAGCGGAACGGTGGACGATTGCGGTTCGGGTTCGCTTTTCTGGCGCGCTTCGGACGGGGTGCCAGAGAGAGCGAAGCAGAGGACCCCAGCGAAAGACACTAATGTGGTTCTTCCTGGATTGATATTCATCAAAACTCAGTTCGAGTGTGCGCGGCTACGAACGAGACTGTCTTCGTAATTTGGGACCGCTCGCGGGTTCTTGTACCGAGCAATTGGAGCGCACTTACACATGCTCACGTTTGAGATTGCAGCCACTCGTCGAAAGCCAGCAGCGCGCTCAACTCGCCGTCTTTTCGCATTCGCTCGAGCATCTCGGTTAGTAGCGTCGTGCTCAGCATTGGCAAAGCTGCGCTAGTGTCTCGCTCGACGTACTGTTGTCCACGACCCTCTTCAGACAGATGATAGATCGCCATCGCCTGGCCGTCATACCGCCATATTTCAGGTACGCCGAGGGCGCCATAGACCCGGAATCTCGAACGCGAATCGTGATGCACATCGACCTCTACCACGATATCCGGCGGCGGGTCAGTCTCGAAGTCAAGTTGAACCCTATTGCCGATCAGCGGTGCAGTCTGAACATAGAAACACGCATCCGGTTCGTGGCCCGCGCTGCGCTTTGGCTTCCTCATCGTCGCTGAGCCGAACGCCAGGATGTCCATCCGTAGCCGCAACCGAATGCCAGCGATCAGACTATTGATAAACAGCGTGTACTTCTCGTGTTCGGCGGATATGGTCATAACGCGCAGGCTCCCGTTGTCGTAGCTGATTCGCAACCCAGGAGCTTCACCAACTTGTTCGAGTAGTTCCTCGTATTCATCCCAGCTTACGTCCCGGAACGTTACTGACGCGTCTTCCGGGAGCTGGGAGACTATCTCGTAGTAAGTTGTGATCTGCGTACTCATAGTCGTTAACCTACTCTTATCCAGATGCTCTTGCCAGCTAGGTAGTGTGTGCGCGACTGCGCATCAGGCGGTTCTCATAGATCGGAAAGCGCTCGCAGAGTTCTTTCACGCGAGTGCGAATGCTTGCTTGCACCGACTCATTCTCGGGATCGCCCAGCACTTCGCTGATCAAATCTGCTATTAGCCTCATCTCATCTTCTTTCATACCGCGAGTGGTCAGGGCGGGCGTTCCGATCCTTATGCCCGAAGCTTTCATCGGCGGTTGAGTGTCGAAGGGAATCGCATTCTTGTTCACCGTGATCGCCGCGCGCTCGAGAGCTTTCTCCGCTTGCGCGCCGGTCAAGCCGCGCACGAACACGTCAACGAGCATCAGGTGGTTGTCGGTTCCGCCGGACACGATCCTGAAGCCGGCGCTTGAGAGCTCGCGAGCCAACACCTGCGCGTTTGAGATCACCTGTTGTTGATAGTCCTTGAAACCGGCTTCCATAGCCTCTTTGAAGCACACTGCTTTCGCCGCGACGATGTGCATCAGCGGTCCGCCCTGGACAGTTGGGAAGACAGCACGGTCCACTTCTTTTTGAAACTGTGCTCGGCACATCACCATTCCGGCGCGAGGACCCCGAAGCGTCTTGTGCGTGGTCGTCGTAACGAAGTCCATATGCTGAACAGGACTCGGGTGCAAACCGACGGCTATGAGTCCGGCGATGTGAGCGATGTCCGCCATCGAGTACGCGCCAACGTCGCGAGCGATCTTGCCGATCCGCTCGAAGTCGATTATGCGCGAGTATGCGGAGGCGCCGCACAGGACCATTCTTGGCTTATGCTCGTGCGCCAGGCGTTCAAGTTCGTCGTAGTCGATCTGCTCGGAGTCGGCCTTCACTCCATACGGCACGATCTTGTAACTTCGGCCCGAGAAGTTGAGTGGGTGACCGTGAGTGAGATGACCGCCGTGCGCGAGATTCATTCCGAGAACGGTGTCATCGTAGTTGAGCGCCGCGAGATAAACAGCCATGTTCGCCTGCGACCCCGAATGCGGCTGAACGTTCACGTGCTCGCAGCCGAAGATCTGCTTCGCGCGGTCTCGGGCGATGTTTTCGGCTACGTCGACGAACTCGCAGCCGCCGTAGTATCGCTTGCCGGGGTAACCTTCGGCGTACTTGTTGGTCATCACCGAACCCATCGCTTCGAGGACGGCTTCCGAGACGAAGTTCTCGGAGGCGATCATCTCGAGGTTGTAGGCCAACCGGTGTTCTTCATCGGCGATGCATGCAGCGATCTCAGGATCAACTTCGGCAAGCGGACTGTTCATCAGGCTGGTCATCTGCTGGCGCCTTTCAATGAGAAGTCGAGCGGAGCTGCTCGCAGTTGGATAGTAACAAAGGGAGTGGGCTAGTGGCCAGTGGTCAATCGTCCGTGGTCCGTGGTCCGTAGTCCGTGGTCCATGGTCAGTCGACGCTCGACAACGTGTCGGTTACGAACTATCCCATCTGACTACTGACCACTGACTACGGACCACGGACTACGGACTACGGACTACGGACTACGGACCATCCTCTATTGAAAGAATGTTTGGAAATTGTCGCGAGAGATGACCACCTGGGAAGCAAACTTTGGCGTGTCGGGAGGGAAGTTCGCGTCACGATTGTTAATCTTAAGTTTGAGCGTCGTCCGGTTGCCGTAGTTCAGTGTGACATGGGTTTGTGCCGGCGGGAGGTCCTGTGACTGGCCTTGCTTCAAGATCAGAGTAGTTGGTTTCGCGTCATCGACCTGGTACTTGATCCAAACATCTCCCGTGGCGGCTTCGAGCTTCACTACCAGCGGCTGACCGGCCGGTACGTCTGACGCCGAGGACGGATGGTCCGCGGGCGCGCTCGGCGTGTGAGTACCAGGCGGGGGTGAGGCCGGTTGCGGGGCTGGCTGCGAACCCGGTGGGCCAGCAGGTTTCGGAGGCGCGTCTTTCTGCGCGACCGATGCGGGTTGCGCTCCGCTCTCGGCTGCTCCCTGATTGAGCTGTTTCACGAGAGCGATGACGATGATCACGATAAAGATTACAATGCCGGCGCCGATGACGATTGTCGGCCAGCTCGTTCGCGAGGGAGACTGGCGGAAAGTGACCGGCTCGAATCGGCGCGAGCGCTCGGCTGCTGGCGCTGGCTTTTGTACGACAAGTTTTGGAGGCGCTGGCCGCTTTGTTGGCTTCGTGGCTGGCGCCTGCTCGGCGGTGGCTTCGCTGGCCGCATCTTGTTGCTCGGGGCTCGGGCCTGCGACCTGCTGAAGGTACAAACCGATCGCTTCGTCTTCATTCATCCCGACGTGTTTTGCATAGGCTCGAATGAAGGACCGCGTGAAGATCCCGCCTGGAAGGATCGAAAAATTATCTGTCTCGATGGCTTTCAGAAAACGCGTGCCGATGCGCGTCGCTTCCGATATCTCGGCGAGCGAAATTCCGCGCTGTTCTCGCTTATGTCTGAGTTCTTCGCCCAGTGTCGCCATAATTTTGGCCGAGCGACCTCTCTAGCTCCTGCCCGGGACTTGGAGGGGAATTTGTAGCAGCTCATCATAAAATAAGGACTTAGGGGTGTCAAGCTACAGCGCTGGAAGAGTGAAATCAGGTCAGAAGTCAGAGGTCAGAAGTCAGAAGTCAGAGATCAGAAGTCAGCAGTCAGACCCTCTGACTTCTGACCTCTGACTTCTGACTTCTGACCGGGTGCTTGACGCCCTGTGCTCGTTTTGTTAGTTTCAGCTTCTCCGTGAGCACTCTCGCCAAAGCTCGCGCTCAAGCTCATTCAAATCGCATTTGCTCGGAGGACTCTTATCTATGAATACCGAAGCGCTCGGGATGATCGAGACCAAAGGATTCGTGGGAGCAGTAGAAGCCGCTGACGCTATGGTCAAAGCTGCCAACGTCGTGCTGGTCGGCCGCGAGTACATCGGAGCGGGCTACGTAACAGTGCTCGTGCGCGGTGACGTCGGCGCAGTCAAGGCAGCAACCGACGCAGGAGCAGCGGCGGCACGTCGCGTCGGTGAGCTGGTAAGCGTTCACGTGATCCCGCGTCCGCATAAGGAGCTCGAGCAGGTGCTTGAATCGAGCGGCATAGTGACTGCCGGTGCGCAGCTAGGCGGAGGAGCTCGCAGTCAATTGACCTCTGGCACGCAAGAGGACGGCAAGCGGTCACTGTCTTCTTCTACACCTTCAAAAGAGCGAGCCAAATGAAGAAGTCAGTAGTCCGTGGTCCGTGGTCCGTAGCATTGCTGACCGGCCGCTCAGCGCGGACCAAGGACCACGGACTACGGACCACGGACTACGGACTCTCTAATTGAGCAGTTGGCATGAGCAGCGATAAGGACCTGGAATCCATCGAGCAAGCTCGAGAGCTTGTCGAACGAGCGCACGAGGCACAAAAATCGCTCGCGACTTTTGCTCAAGAGGAAGTTGACGAGATAGTCGGCGCGATGGCGCGCGCGGCTCTGGAAGACGCCTATCGCCTCGGTGAGATGGCCCACCTTGAAACCGGCTACGGGTCAGCGGCAGACAAAGCCTCCAAGAATCGATTCTCAGCCGAACAGGTCTATAACTTCATCAAGTCGATGCGCACGGTCGGCGTCGTCCGCCAGACCGACAGCATCATCGAAGTCGCGTCGCCACGAGGCGTAGTGGCGGCCATCATCCCTTCGACAAATCCGACGTCAACAGCGATCTTCAAGATCCTCATTGCGATGAAGGCTCGCGACGCGGTCGTGCTGAGCCCGCATCCCTCAGCGACTAACTGCATCAACGAGACTGCTCGGGTGATGCGCGAAGCGGGAGAAGCCGCCGGCTTGCCGTCTGGCGCAATAGGATGCATGACGGTTGCAACCATCGAAGGTACTCAAGAGTTGATGAAGCACAAGCGCACGGCGGTGATACTGGCGACGGGCGGCATAGGGCTCGTGCGCGCGGCCTACTCTTCGGGCAAGCCTGCCTTCGGCGTCGGGCCCGGCAATGTGCCTGCAATGATCGAGCGCTCAGCCAATGTTACCAAGGCCGTGCGCGACATACTCACCGGAAAGTGCTTTGACAACGGGACGATCTGCTCGTCAGAGCAAGCAGTCGTCGTAGAGCGACCGATCGATTCGCAGGTGCGAGAACGATTCGCGGCAGAGGGCGCGCACTTCCTCAACAATGAACAGCAGGACGCCCTGACGCGGGTCGTTGCCACGGCCACCAATACCCTCAATCCGAAGATTGTCGGCAAGAGTCCAAGAGTCATAGCCGAAATGGCAGGCTTCACGATACCCGAAGGAACCCGCGCGATGATTTGTCAGCTTTCCGGTGTTGGACGCGATCACCCGTTGTCGATGGAAAAGCTCTCGCCGATCCTTGCCTATTATGTGGTCGATAATCTCGATGAAGGCTGTGAGCGATGTGCTCAGATACTCAGGTACGGCGGGATGGGACACACGGCTTCGATACACACTGAGAGCCGGGACGCCGCCCGCCAATACGGCATCCGCATGCCCGCATCGCGGGTTGTGGTCAACAGCCCGTCGACGCACGGAGCGATCGGATTCACAACCGACCTCGAGCCGTCGATGACGCTTGGGTGTGGGTCTTGGGGAGGTAATGTTACCTCTGATAACATTTCGCCGCGCCACCTGGTAGACATAAAACGCATAGCATTCGAGACCAAGCCAATCAATCAGCCGGCGGCGCCATCGCGCCCCGCCGCCCGGCCCGCTCCAACAGTGGATCGTGCTGAGATTGCGGCGCTGGTCGATCGGTTCCTGGCCGAACGCCACGTTCATCAACCGGCTCAACAAGCGTCGCCGCTCGCTCCGCCGTCTGCCGCCGCGCCATTCGAGAGGCCTGCGCAGCCGGCACCGGCGGCCTCAACGAATGGAGCGAGCAACGGACGCGTTTACGACTTCGTGTGTGAAGAAGACGTCAAACGGGCGATTGCCTCGCGCGAGAAGATCTACATCAATAGCAAGACGATAATCACTCCGGCGGCACGCGAGCTTGGTGAAGAGCGCGACGTGTTCGCCCGACCCTAGGAAGGCTCCGCTCTCCCCGACGCTTATTCCGGATAAATGCATCGAATGCAAGCTTCCCGCTTGAAAAGAGTCAATCGTTCGAAAGAGCATCTTCGGACGGCGAAGGGACCCTCCTTGCCCGGATCGATCGGGGCGCGACGATGGACCCCGTGACCTCTCCCCTGATCCACAAGGATTCAGGTCGTCAGGCCCGCGTCGATCCGGGCGAGGAGAATCCCTTCCATCCTGTGAGCGATCACGCGCGAGGCGACGGCGAAAGGCTGGCTCCGACGTCTAGCTCGCAGGTAGCACAAACTCCAATAATACTGACAGGCAGTGATCGAGAGAGCGTGGAACTAGTAGTGAAGGAGAGGTGGGGCTCGACCCGTCGGTTGGCCCAGCGCAGGTGATGAGGTGGCGAGACGATCCGGATAGTCATTCGGAAGCTCGCTTGCGCTCTGATCCAGGCATTTCTGACTGAGTGCTTGATCCAGCGGTCGATTAGTCTCGAAGTTGATTGCGGTCTCTTGATTAGATCCGTCGGGCTGGGCGACTTCCGGATTTCCGAGAACAAACCCGGCGCCGTACTCGCGCGCATCAACTCGTTCGAACTGACCGGTTCCAGTACCGAGCCATACCACAACATCGTTCGCGTGGAGAGGATCGGTCCAGATCAGATCCGTTGTTCCGTCGTTGTCTACGTCTTGAGCGAAAAGCGATCCACAATTTGGGCGATTGGCATTAAAGTGAAGAAACGATCGCTTGCCCGTCCCGCTGAGCAGGATACCGACGCTCCTGTGCAAGCTTGAGCCGTCAAGGCTGGCTTCATCAATCAGGCCATCGGCGTCAAAATCGGAGAGCGCAATAGACTGCACAAAATGCGACGCCGCAGACCTGTTTGCCGTTTCAGCGTTTACATTTGGTGGGAGTCTGTTTGCCCCAAGAACTACCAGGGCCAGCAGCCAGAAGGCCGCCTTCGATGTAAGCCAGCGGACGTTCATTTCGCGAAGACTATAGCAGAAGCACATAGCGCCTTCAATCTTTTGACCGGTGCCGTGTGCCGGTGCCTGGATGCGTAATCTTCGACCAGACTCACCGGACCCCCGGGTAATCGGCCGATACCGGCCGCCTGTAATTGTTCGTCTCTCAAGCAAGGAGCGCTTGCTCATTAACCCCCAACTCGCGCGCTTCGAAGTGTTCGGGCGTTCCTTTCTTGTTAGAGTCTTTATCGTCGCGCGCTCGGTTGAATATAAGGTAGAGAGTTGGCAGGACGATGAGGGTCAGGGCAGTCGCTGATATGAGCCCTCCGATAATCACAATTGCCAAGGGCTTTTGTGTCTCGGATCCTATGCCGGTCGAAAGCGCAGCCGGAAGGAGCCCGAGCGATGCGAGCAGAGCCGTCATCAACACGGTCCTTAGCCGGATCAACGCGCCTTCGCGTACTGCAGTGAGTGCCGAGAGTCCGCGATCCCGAAGTTGATTGAAGTAGGTAACCATCACCACTCCGTTCAATACCGCTTGCCCGAATAACGCAATAAACCCGACGGCCGCGGACACGCTGAGCGGTATCCCGGCAACCAGGAGTGCGAACACACCGCCGATCACCGCGAACGGGACGTTGAGGAGTATCAGCACGGCATGCTTGACCGACTTGAATGCGTTGAACAAGAGCAGAAAGATCAGGAAGACGCTCACCGGCACGATGACCTTCAGACGAGACATTGCCCGCTGCTGATTCTCGAATTCGCCGCCCCATGTTATGAAATAGCCGGGCGGCAGCTTGACCGTGTCTCGAACAACCTTTTGAGCATCACTTACAACGCCGCCCATGTCTCGGCCGTGTATAAAGACGCCTATCGCCGCGAGCCTGCTTCCCATTTCACGCGCGATATTTGCCTGACCGCCTCGCACGCTTATCGTCGAGAGTTCCTGAAGCGGGACGCGAGCGCCAGAGGGCGTATCGACCAGCACCTTGCCGATGGCAGAAATGTCTCCTCGATCTTCCTCCTTGAGCCTCACCGTGACGGCAAACCTCTCCTCGCCCTCCCATATTTCTGTTGCCGTCTTGCCGCCGATCGCCGTCTCGATGACGTCTTGAATGTCGGTGATGTTCAACCCATATCGCGCAGCTCGTTCCCGATTTATCTCGATCTGGAGTTGCGGTATCCTGCCCGCTCGATCGATGAACGCTCGCGACACTCCCCGTATCCCGGAGATCGCTGCGACTATCTGGCCGGCTTTCTCGTGCAATACATCTCCGTCCGGGCCAAACACTTTCACAACGATCTGGCCGTCTATCTGCGATATGCTTTCGAGGATGTTATCGCGAATAGGCTGGCTGAAAGAAGGATCGATACCGGGAATCGTGAGTACTCGTTTCTCCATTTCCTCGAGAAGCTTGTCTTTACTAATCGTGCGGCTCCACTCTTGCCGGGGCTTCAGGTCAACGAAGAACTCCGCCATGTTGATGAGTTTTGGATCGGTGCCATCTTCGGGCCGCCCGGTTTTTGATATCACGGTGAGCACCTCTGGGGACTCACTCACCAGAGCGCGGATCGTGCCACACATCTTCTGAGCCTCGGTCAACGAAATGCTCGACGGCAGCATTACGTTTATCCATATGGTGCCCTCGTTCAGCTCCGGCAGGAATTCTGAGCCGAGAAAGCTTGTTGAAGCGAGGCCCGCCGCCAGCGCGATGACCGCCGCGCCAATCACCGTCTTCCTATGCAACAGCGCCCAATCGAGCACGGGCTCGTAGACCCGCTTTGCCGCTCGAGCGATGATGTTTTCTTCATGGGGGAGGCGCTTCCTCAGCAAGTAGAAGCACAAGAGCGGCACTAGCGTGAGCGAAAACAACAGCGATCCTATCAGTGCCGACGTGACCGTGTAGGCCATAGGGGCGAAGATCCGTCCTTCCTGCCGCTGCAGTGTGAAGATCGGTATATGCGCGATTATGATGATCAGCATGGAGAAAAATGTGGGCCGCCCCACCTGCACAGTTGCTTCAAGCACAGCAGAGCGCGTGGATTCTAATCCGCCGTGGCCTCGGTCTCTCGACAGCCTGCGAAAGATGTTCTCGACGACGATCACCGCCCCATCTACGATTATTCCGAAATCCATCGCGCCGAGTGAAAGCAGGTTGGCGGGTATCCCGCGAATTTGAAGCCCGATAAAGGTGGCCAACAACGCAAGCGGTATGATGACGGCGACGACAGCAGCGGATCGTAGATTGCCAAGGAAGAGATATAGAATGGCAGTGACGAGCAGCGCCCCCTCGATCAAGTTCTTGCCGACCGTGTGAAGCGTGGTGCCTATGAGCCAGGTGCGATCGTAGTAAGGGACAAGACGCACGTTCTTTGGAAGTATGCTCTCATTGAGTGACGCAACCTTATCCTTGAGCGCTTCAAGGACGAGTGAGGGGTTCTCTCCTTTGCGCATAACGACGATGCCGGTAACTATGTCGTCATCTCCATCCTGTCCCATCACTCCCTGGCGCGGCACTGAGCTCACTTCGACGTTTGCCAGGTCTCTCATAAGAATTGGAGTGCCTTGCCGTTGGGTGATCACGACGTTTGAGATGTCTTCGCTGGAGCGTAGCAATCCAATGCCTCGAATCAAGTAGATTTGTGATCCCTGTTCGATGTAGCTTCCACCGGCATTTGAGTTACTCTTGCCAAGCGCCGAGAACACGTCCTGGAGAGCGATGTTGTAGGACTTGAGCTTTGCCAGATCAACACCCACCTGGTATTGCTTGATCGATCCTCCGAAGCTAACGACATCCGCAACGCCGGGTACCATCTTCAGGTGACGCTCGACGACCCAGTCCTGGATCGAGCGCAGGTCGCGTCCATCCAATTCGTCACTCTGAAGGCGATATCGATATATCTCACCGATGGGCGTTGCGAGCGGAGCAAGTTCCGGCTCAACCCCCCGCGGAAGGCTAGCTCCTTTCAGCCGTTCGAGAACTTGCTGGCGCGCGAAGTAGTCGGTAGCGCCATCGTCAAAAGTCAGTATGATGAACGAAAGACCGAACTGAGTGTGAGAAAACATCCGGACTGAGTGTGGAAGTCCGCTCAACTCGGTTTCGATCGGAATTGTGACCTGCTTTTCTACCTCCTCAGCCGCGCGACCGGGAAAAAGAGAAATGACCGTTACCTGAACATCTGATACATCCGGAAACGCTTCTATTGGTAGCTGCTTAAACGCAACTATGCCGCCGGCTACAAACAAAACTGCCAAGAGAAGAGTAAAAAGGGGCTGAGCAAGGGCAAATGAAACAATTCGCTGGATCATATCTACTGGCTTTCTTTAATCGTCGGAGTGCAATTCGACGTCCGCGCTCCGTTATTTCAAGAGTGTTTTTCCTGTTGCCAGCTCGAGTTGGTACAGGCTCATTCGATAATCGAAATGAGCTTGATTGGAAGCAACACGGGTTTGATTGTAGGTGCGCTGAGCATCTCGAAGCTCGAGTAAACTGGTTGCTCCTTCTTTGTACGAAACACCCGCGATGCGGAAGGATTCCTCGGCTTTCTGAAGTGTTTCCCTCTTGTAGACCCCCAGCATTTCCTGGCTTGATTCATAGGCGCGATATGCTTTGTCTACTTCGGTCATCGCTTGCAGCTCGGCCTGCGCCAATTGCGCTTTGGTTTGTTGAAGCTGGGCTAGTGCCTGATTGATTTCTCCCTGATGGTTGTTGTGCAGAAAGAGCGGCACAGTGATTACTATTCCGATAGTGTTCTCTCCACCGTTGCGCTGATACTCCGCTGCTACATCGATGTCACGATGCCGAAGCGAGTAAGCCAAACGGACCGAGCGCTGAGCCGCCTCCACGTTTCGACGGGCTGCGATTATGTCGGGGCGGTTGTCGATCGCTGTGGCTCTGAGCTCCACGAGCGGTTTGTTCAAAGGCTCAATGCGCAGATCGCCGATGACCTCTATGGGCGCATCCGCGAGAAGCTGAGGCATCTGATCAGGCCCACCTACCGGAGTCGTCCCCGTCACGCTCGAGGGCTGCGCCCCTAGCAGGTTGAGCACATCGCGTACCGACTGTTGATAAGAGAGTTGGGCTGAGATCAGGTCACGCTGATACTGGACTTTGTTGGCTTGGAACTTGGTCAACTCCCACTCGGCGGTATCGCCTGTGTCTACGTGAAGCTTTATGAGTTGCTCGGTGTTGTTGGCCAGGCAAAGATTCTCATCGGCGACGCGGAGATTTTCGCGTGCAAGCACGGCCGTGTAGAAGGCTTGCTTCAATTGAAACACCTGTTGGCGCGTGGCATCGAGCACCTGCGCCTCGGCTGCTTGCAACTGAAAGTCAGCGGCGTCAGTGCGCAGCCTGCGCTTGTCGCCGCGCTCTATTATCTGATCGAAGCGATACGTGTACACCCGGTTTGCAGCGGTGTTTGAGTCGGTTGAAAAGACATTGTGAAACGGGTGCCCAATGTCGAGCTGCTCGCCGCCAAGAGTGACGGTGGGATTGGGTCTCAGAGCGGCTATAAGTTTTTGCGCGCGAGCTACTTCGACGCCGTAGCGCGCGGCCGTTACCGTGAGGTTATTCCGCAACAGAATCTCTTCGGCTCTTTCCAGTGTCAATTGCTTTGGCACATCGACCTTTGGCCAAGCGCTCGAGGCGGCCGCGGATGCCGGGTCCATGATCTGCGATTTCGCCGCGTTTGCGAACAGCGGGAAGAGCAGAACGAACAAACAGGAAACAAAGCGCATCGAGTTCCTACTCCTTTGTAGGATCGACAATGTAAGTAAAGGGACCTTCCTTGCCCGGATCGATCGGGGCGCGACGATGGACCCCGTGACCTCTCCCCTGATCAAGAGATTCAGGCGTCGGGCACCGCCGATCCGGGCGAGGAGAGTCCCTCCCCACAACCAAGCTAGGAGCTTGCCGCATTTCCGATGAGGAGCCCGCCTCCAGAGACCACTTTTTCGCCAAACTGCAATCCGGAGAGGATCTGAACGTAGCCGCCCTGCTGGATTCCAGTCTTCACATCCCTGCGCGTGAAGTGGTTTCGATCCTGCGCCACCCATACGCTGGTCTTGTCTCCTTCACGAACTATTGCAGACGTCGGGACGGCGAGAGATTGAATCTCACGGTTCGTAACCACCCGGAAGCTGGCGAACATTTCGGGCTTGAGTCGGTGATGGCTGTTTTCGACTACGCTGCGCAATCCGACCCTGTGGGTAGCCGGATCGACCGATGGGCTGACGTAGGCTATTCGAGCCGTGAATGCTTCATTGGGATAAGCCCCAACCTGAACCTCGATCCTCTGTCCAACTTTGATCAGCGGCACGTCGGCTTCATAAACGTCGGCCAGCAGCCAGACCGTGGAAAGATCGGCGATCGTGAACAGCGGATCGGCGCTATCAGGTTTGACGTACTGACCCGGACCAACTTTGCGTGTGACTGTCGTACCTGCGATGGGCGAGAAGACTCGCGTGGTCCGGTCTATCTGCCGGTCGTTTTCAATTTTCGCGATTTCCTCGTCAGTCTTGCCGAAAACGCGCAGTCTCGAACGCGCAGCCGCGAGCGCGCTCTCTGCTGAGTGCAAATCGCGCTCGGCATTTCTGAGATCAGCTTCCGCCTGTTCCCAATCTTTCAACGCGACGGCCTTGTTCAGATAAAGCCGGTGCTGTCTGTCCTCCGCCCTGGTGGCCAGTTCGATTACGGTCCTGGCTCTTGGAACGTTGATGCTTGCTGCGATCAAGTCCTGCCCGACCTGAACAAGGTCTGGCGGTTCGATCTCGAAAAGCGGGGTACCTCGATTGACCGCATCACCGGGTCTCGCAAGCAAGCGAACGATTCGGCCCGTGTAAGGCGAGAAGACGGGAGTCATCACGTCTTCGTTGAATCCAATCTTACCAGTCGCTACTTTTTCGGCGAGAAAGCTCCGGCTGCTAACGGACTCGATCGTGATGCTCGGAGTCTGCTTCTCATCGATTCGCACGAGATTCGGCTCGATGATGGTTGAGGTATCGGTTGCGTCATGAACCGCCTTTTCGGGCGCTGCGACCCGCGATGAAGTATTGAACGTGATCACAAACGCGGCCGAAGCGCACAGCGCGACGACTGAAAGTATTGCTGTCCGCGCAAGTGCGCGACCTGAGAGCCTCGCCGCCGGGAGGCCCGTTGATGGAGGAGTTGGCGGTTGCGTGCGCGCCTCCGATTTCACAATCTCCTCGGCCGGTGGGCCGGCTTCTGTGTCTGTTATTGCCTGCATCTATTTCTCCTTGTCGGTAGTAAACCATCCCTGCGGTCCGCTCCTTCCGCGGGCGCGGCGCTTCGCGATTGGTAGCGCGGACGAAACCCTCGACGCACTACTTGAGCGTTCGCAAGCGGACTGCAAGAAAGCGAACTGCGCGCTCAACAAGTCCGCCGCACGTCAGAATCGTACGCAGCACTGGTTTGACTGGCGGCGGTTCGATGAGAGGTTGAAACTAGGAGAGGAGGAAGGGCGGGCTTCTGCCGGCTGGTTGGCCTAGGGCAGGCGAAAGAGTGGCCACACCGTCGACGTGCAGATTCGGGAGCTCAATTGCGACGCGAAGTCCGCATTTGTGAACGGGTGACGGATCTAGACGACGATTGGTTTCTGCGTGGATCACGGGTTCGTGATCGGACCATTCAGATGCATAGACGGTGGTATTTCCGAGAGTGAATCGATCGCGATACGCTATTGTGGAGGCGCGTTCAAACTGTCCAGTCCCGTCGCCCAACCACACGATCACATCGTCCGCGTGCAGAAGATCAGTCCACACCAGATCGGTTGCGCCATCGTTGTCTACATCCTGAGCGAAAAGCGATCCGTAATTCGCGCGATTGGCGTTGAAGTGAAGAAACGACCGCTTGCCAGTGCCGCTAAGCAGGATCCCGACGCTCTTCTGCAAGCTTGACCCGTCAAGTGTGGCCTCATCAACTAAACCATCTTGGTCAAAATCGGAGACCACAATGGACTGCCCAAAACGCAGCGGCGCCACTCTCCCTGATGCTTCAGCGTTTCCTTGTTGTGGAAGTGTGCCGCCCGAGTACAGCGATAGGATTAGCAGCAGGAAGGCCGCGCTTGTTGTGAGCCGGCGGACGTTCATTGCGCAGAGACTATAGCAGAGGTGCTGATCGTCTACAATGCTTCTTTAATGATCTTTCGAGCAACGGTGAACACATGATCAAACATTGGCTCAGTCAGCTTACCCTCATCCAATCCGACCGAAGCGATCGCTGCGGCGAAAGCGAAGCGGCCCAACGCGACGATCACCCGGACGCGCTTGAGCAATTCAAGCTCGCGCAAGAGATAGGGTCTACAGTTGGCGTTCTCTCGAGGCGAGGGCTTGTTTTGTGGCGGCGCGCACCGAACCGCTGCCGTCACATAGCAGTCTCGTAAGCGAAGTCCATCATTCCGATCAACCGAAACCGGCTGATTCGCGAAACCCGCTTTGTGTAGCGCTCGGAAGAGCCAGTCACCGCTTCGGTCCCCGGTGAAGATTCGCCCCGTTCGATTGCCCCCGTGGGCGGCGGGAGCAAGCCCTAGCACCAGCAACCGAGCTTGCGGATCGCCAAAACTCGGAACGGGTTTGCCCCAGTAGGGCTGATCGCTGAATCGTCGTACTTTTTCGCGAGCGACCGTCTCACGCCACTCGACAAGCCGTGGGCAGAGACGACAACTAGTGATGCGGTCCTGCAGCGAGGCTATTGATTCTGCGGTTGTACCAGGTGCCATCTGAGGCGTCACTTCCAGTCGATGCCTACGGCTTCGAACCGTGTAGAGCCGATGTTCTTGATTGAGTGCGTGACAGGCGCCGCTCGCCAGCGGAAATCGCCCGGCTTGTAATCAAGTGTTTGTGGCTTTTGCCCCGGCGACTCGATCCGGACCTTGGCTTTTGTGAGAAACACGCTCAGAGCGGAGAGATTGTGTGTATGAATGTTTGTGGATTGGCCGGGTTCGAGGATCAATCGCTCGATGCGCACGCGTTCGTTTTCGAGCACGACTGAGTGACCGGGCGAGGTGTCGGGCGTCGAAGCTCCCACCGGACCGGGAGACTTCAATATCTCGATTGTGATGTTCCGAAATGGAGTGCTGGCTACGTTAGTAACGCGATGAGTGATAGGGCCTTTGGTAAATCGAGCCTCGCGGTCCTTCAAGATCAAATCCGCGGGTTGACTGCCCATCACCTCTGCTTTCAGCGTCGCATCACCGATCGAAGCGAAGGCGTAGTCGTTAGAATGAATGTGAAACAGCGTGGCGTCGCCCGGTGGCACGACCACGTCGAAGACTCTTACGTACTCATTCTGGAATTTCAGATGATGTCGCGGTTCGTTATCTACAGGAACTGGCGATTGAACCGTCGAGGGCAGCAGACCGCAAAGCGACAGGGCAGCAACTGCAAGTGATCGCATCATCACGCCTCCTTTTGTGGAGAGCAATGTATAGCGCAGGGTTTGAGGCGGCTGCAAGCAAAAGGCACATCGTCGGTGACCGGTGATTTGGTTGAGGCTTCAAACGAGACTCGGCTTATTGAACTCGGCGCAAGGTCAAGTTACTGTATGTCCGAACTCGCGGATCGCAGAACGGAGTGATAGACGCTTGCCATTCGTAACTATTGAAGAATCGCCGTTAGCGCCGGACATCAGTCCGGTCGAGATCCACTATGACGAGGCTGGATCGGGGTCACCGCTTGTTTTTCTGCACGGCGGTTGGGGCTACGAGATCTATCCTTTCGATCGACAAATCGACGCGTTGGGGAATCGTTTCAGAATTCTCATACCGGATCGGACCGGGTACGGGCGTTCGCTGCGTCTCAATCACGTTCCCACGGACTTTCATGCGCGAGCAGCGGTCGAGACGATGAGCCTGCTTGATGCGCTTCACATCGAGCATCCGGTCTTGTGGGGACACAGCGACGGCGCCGTGATAGCAGCCAAGGTGGGACTTGCGGCGCCGGATCGAATCTCAGGGTTGATTCTGGAAGCGTTTCACTTTTATCGAGCGAAGCCCGGTTCGCGAGAGTTCTTCGAGGTGATGGCCGATGACCCTGGCCTTTTGGGTGAACGAGTAGCAAGCACTCTCGCTAGAGAGCACGGCGAAGACTACTGGCGGAAGCTGATAGTGATCAATGGTAATGCCTGGCTCGGAATCGCCGACGAGGCAACGCATGCCAGGCATGACCTCTATGACGGAAAGCTGTCCCATCTACAAGTGCCCACGCTTTTCATCCACGGCTCGCGAGATCCGCGGACTGAGCCGGGAGAGATCGAGGCTGTGCGGGCGCAACTGCCCACCGCAAGAATCGAGGTGATCGAAGGCGGCGGCCACAGTCCTCATAGTGAGAGCGCTTCGGCTGCGGAGAGCAATCGGGTAGCGACTGAGTTCCTAGAGTCGATTCGCTGAAGAGCGCTAGAGAATAACAAGAATGGACCGCTGAAAGGGGCAGATGCGACGGGTAGGCGCGGATCAGATCTGCCGGAGTCGGTCATGGCCGTCCGATCCGTGTTCTATTCAATCTTCGCCACGCCGTTTCCCGGAGCAGGGAAGCGCGTGAACACCGCCGGATCGTGACCGGGCACGATCAACTGCGGACTTGAGGCCAATTGCTTCATCCGATCCTGAGCCCTCAAGTTTGAAGCCGCGTCCAGGGTTTGAGCGATCGGCGCGTGCTTTTCGAGATTCTCATACAGATAACAATTGTCTGACGCGATCACCGTAGTTCCCGCCTTCGCGTTCACCGCGACATACTGTGAGGCGTAGGTGTGACGGCCGCCCGTGTAAAACCTGATGCCGTCGATCGCTTCCTGGTCGTCGCCGTTGACAACATGCACGCGTCCTTCTGTGTTCGCCTTGACCAGCGCCAACACGTCCTCGGCATCAATCCCGCCGTGCGAGCCGCCGGGTTGCCACGCTTCGCCTGTGTAATAGGCGTACTCGTCGTGCTGAATCCAGATGCGCGCTTTCGGAAAGAGATCCATGCCGTCGGCGTGGTCCCAGTGCATGTGAGTGATGATCACATCGGTGATGTCCTCCGGCTTGAGCCCAAGCTTGGCGATCGCTTCGGACGGTTTGATAAAATCTTTCACCTTCCACTGTTTGAAAAACTTGTCGCGATAGAACCCTGTGTCAACGAGGACGTTCGCTCCGTTTGAGCCCTTCAACAACCACACCATCATTTGAATATCTAGCTTGCGCGAGCGATCTGCGCCGGCGACCAGACCCGCGACGGAGAAGTCCGGTATCACCGCGTAGCTGATGGCGTAGACTTCGTATGTTGGCTTGGTAGGCTTTTCCTGAGCACCCAGAGGGAGGAGCAAAGCCAAAACGAGAAGGAGACGTTGTCGTCGCATTGTGTTCCTCGCTATCTGTTGATGGGCCGTGGTTCGTTCGCGCAAGGCCGCAAAGGTTAAGGGCGCAAAGAGGCCTAGATAACTCGCTCGATCTCGACTTCTGTGTTGAAGTCCGGGATCCCGCACTCAGGATCGGATACGCCGCGTTCGATCAAGGCGTTGCCTTCGGGCCAGTGGACTTGCACGTTGCCTGGCGCAATCGGCGCGATCAGGCAACAGCCTCGCATCTGCCCGACTGTGCTTGTGAGTTGAATTCGATCGCCGTCTGTGACTCCGATTCTCTCAGCATCCTGTCTGCTCATCAGCACGTCTTCCCGACGCGCCCCGGTCAACGGGTCCATCCTTCGATGAATCATGCTGTTAAACTGCTTGCCTCGCCGCGTCGAAAGCTTCAGCTTTGGGCTCAGCGCTTCTTGCTCGATCTTGATGACCGAGAATCTCGCACGGCCGTCGGGCGTCGGGAAATGCGTGACCGAGCGGCCGTCGGCGCCACGCGTTTCACATAGACGTTCGCCTCCCCATTGTATCTGATCGCCCGCTTTGTTCAGACGCTGAATGCCTTCGTAGCCAGGAACCGCGCGCGCGAGTTCGTTGCGAATCGCCTGCGCGTCGTCGAAGTGAATCAGGTGAGCCAGTTCTGGCCGAGCGCGTTCAGCGATCCTCATCAGGATCTCCCATTCGGGCAATGCTTCGCCGATTCGTCTTCCGAGTATCTCGGGGCTGAAGAGTATTCGCCGCTCGGTTGACGTTTCGGTTCCCCCGCCGCGCTGTTCGTAGCGAGTCTGCGCAGGAAGCAGCACGACCGTGTCGGCCGGTTCGACCATCATCTGCGGGCTGAGAACGATGTCTTGATGCACGCGTAACGGGATTCGTTCAACCGCCTCGCGCACGTATCCGGGTTCGGGCAATGTCTCGAGAAAGTTTCCGCCGACTTGATAGAGCGCGTCGAGCTTGCTTTCGTGTGCCGCGTCGATCATCTCGACGGCATTCATTCCGCGCCAGCCTGGAACATCGAAGCGCCACAACTCGGAAAACTGCGTCGCCCCGCCGGCATCCACGGCAACGCCACCCGGAAACTGGTTCGGAACAGCCCCCACCTCGGCGCCGCCCTGGACTCCAGAGTGCCCGCGTATGGCCATCAATCCGCACTTCTCCCGGCCGACAAAGCCTCGCGTCAAGGCGAGGTCGACGATGGCCCGAACGTTCGCAACGCCGTCTCGATGCTGGGTGATTCCCATCGACCAGACGAACACCGCGCTTTTTGCTTCCGCGAGCATCGTGGCGAACCGCCGCATCTCTTCGCGAGTCGAGCCTGAGCCTGCCTCGAGCAGTTCCCAGGAATAGGTCCCCAGGGCAGCTTTCAAGTCATCGAATCCTGCCGTCTTAGCGGCGATGAAGTCGTCATCGATCCAGCGCTGATCGATCAAGTGCTTGATCACACCGGCGATGAACGCTTTGTCTCCGCCGGTATGGACTTGAAAGAACGCATCGGCGATTCGAGTGCCGAACAGCGCGCTCTCGACGACGGATGGAATCCAATAGCGCTCGAGCCCGGGCTCTCGATAGGGGTTGATCACGGCGACGCGTGTGCCTTGTTTCTTCGCGTGATAGATGTACTTGGTCGTGACCGGTTGGTTGTTGGGAGTGTTGCTTCCGAAAAGCACGATGAGGTCAGTCCCGATCCAGTCCTTGTACGAACACGTAGAAGCTGAAACGCCGAGCGACTGTTTCAACGCGACCGTTGAAGGCGCGTGGCAGATGCGAGAAGAGTTATCTACGTTGTTTGTGCCGAGGATTCGCGCCGCTTTTTGCGCGACATAGTAAACCTCGTTGGTCAGCCCACGCGAAGTCAGATAGAAGGCCATTCGATGGGCGTCCGTGCGCGCCAGGCGCGCTGCTATCAGGTCAATTGCTTGTTCCCAGGTCGCTCGCGTGAAGCCCGGCTCACCTCGCCGTCGGATCATCGGATAAGGCAAGCGCCCAAGCTCACGCAACTCGCCTGCTGTCATAAGCGCAAGCCTATTCGCATCCAGCAATTCTTTTACATCAAGCGCCGGCATGGTGTTGAGCCGCATCAGATCGAGCCTGATCATGCACAGATGGACGCCGTCCATCGTGAAGTCATGTATGCCAGTCGTTCCAAGCGCGCAGCCATCACACACGCCTTTCTTCAGTATGCGCAGAGCAAACGGCAGTTCGTCCCGGTTACGCCAGATCGTCTTTATGATCTCGCCGTAGTGATTGGGCTTCACCTGCCCGATGCCATTGGGTATCAGGCTCACCCACGTTTTTCTGTCCCAAGCTGCTTTGGCCATCTGGGCTTCGCCGCCAGGATCGATTCCAGCGATGCTGCTCTGCGCGGCACGGACATTTCATATATTCCGACGCCGAAAAGCAAGCCCGCCTTCTTCCTGAATGACAGGACCCGATGAACACCTTCAAGCAGTCTGACCGAAGATCGAGGAACGCCCGCGACCTTGTTCCAACACAATGAACAGCGCAAGCTTCGCTCAGCTTGAGGTTTAGCGGCGACATGCCGGTAAGAGCAGCGAATGGCATCCCCTTTGCCTTTATGGATAACCGAAGATCAGCCCCCGGACTGAGCTTTACGGTCACGGAGCAACTCATGACGGGATTAGCAGAGCGAATCGAGATCACCACTTATGCGGGAACGGAACATTTAGAGTGGGCGCCCTATCGTGCCGCTAAGCAGGAAGCCGAGAGTAGGGTTCGAAGCAGGTTCAGCGGCTTTGGCGTGCTCGCGGCGTTCCTTCTCTTCAGCGGTATCACTGTAGCGGTAGCCAGAGGGAACGCCGGCCTCGCGGAGAGTTACAATATCTCGCCTGAATCGCTGTTGGGTGCTGCCTGGTTGGTTCAAGGCGCCGCGGCGCTTGTTTGCTTCCTGCTGACGGTTCGGTGGTTAAGGAGCTTATAGCACTTATACCTTAAGGCGCACGCGCCACCCTCTTGCTCCTCAGGTTACTGGCATCATGGCAACCCTTTACTCTGGCCCGCCGCTTGGCGGGCCATTTTTTTTGGTCGTGCCGCCGGTTGTGCGCCATACAGATTTGCGCGACAATCAGCACTCACGGTAACGACCCGGATTTTGGAACGATCTCAACACAAAGGAGTCGTCGTCCGAGACGACACCTGAAACAATGAAGAGTTCGTAGTTCGCCTTCAGGCGGAACTTCGTAACGCTTCCCCAGAGACTAACATACTAACTTCCGCCTGAAGGCCGAACTACGAACCTTCTTCAAAGGAGAGCCTGCGATGCGAACGGTAGGAATCTACTGCGTAACGATTGCTTTTATCGCCCTGGGTTCCTGGGGCCCCGCACAATCGGCGTCCTCCGGCAACTTACGCGAGTCAATCCCACAAGCTGCGGGCAGCAGCGACTACGACAACATCGAAGCAGTCGTCGACACATCCAACGGCCAAATGGTAATCGAGTTCTTTCCGAAGGACGCGCCCCGTCACGTCGAGTACTTTGTCAAAAACGCGCGTGATGGAGCTTACGACGGAACAACGTTTCACCGATTGGTCAAGTACGGGCTGATTCAAGGCGGAGATCCTCTGTCGAAGAATCCGCGGGCCAGCGCGCGATATGGCACCGGGGGGCTGAATGCCGGGCTTCCAGACGAAGTCAACAAGAACAAACACACCCCAGGAGCTGTGTCTTCAGTGTTGGCAGCGGTGCGCGCCGGCTCGAACGACGTCAAGCCTGGCACATCCGGCTCACAGTTCTTTGTCGTGCTGAATGCTGGACCTGCCCAGGCGGTTCTCGATGCAACCTTCACCGTATTTGGCCGAGTCGTAGAGGGTATGGATGTCGCTTCGAACATCTCGACGTCTCCGGTGAGCGCCGCTGGTGTAGCCGCTGAACGAATCGAAATCAAGAAAGTCACCATTCGTGAGAAGGCGCCAACTCTCGATCAGATGAAAGCGATGCACGCTACGATCGAAACGTCGCTCGGCAACATTCAGCTTCAACTGCTGCCAGAGTCGGCGCCGAACACCGCGCGCGCTTTCGTTCGTTACGCGCGGGCAGGTTTGTACCACGGCACGACGTTCTTTCGCGTATCCCAAAACTACTTCCTGGAAGTGGGCTACCTTGGAGACTGGCCGCAAGACAGCCCCAACCGAAAACGCCAGTTCAGCCTCTGGCCAGTACCCGCCGAGAAAAGCGAGGTGAAGCAAGAGCGCGGCACGGTCTCGATGCGACAGGCCGCGGACGGCACGACGAACTGGTACTTCTTCGTCATCTCGAAGGACAACCCTGCGCTCGACGGCAAGCACGTGCCCTTCGCGAAGGTGGTGGAAGGGTTGGACATAGTAGACAAGATCGCTGAGGCCGAGGTGGATGGCGACAAGCCCAAGCAGCGAATCGAGATCAAGAAGATCACTGTGCAATGATTCTAGTCATCGATAACTACGACTCGTTCACCTACAACCTTGTCCAGTATCTTGGCGAGCTGGGCGCTGAGCCGGTGGTCTATCGGAACGACGCGATCACAATTGAGCAAATGCGGAAGCTCAAGCCGGAGAGAATTCTGATCTCACCTGGTCCCGGCGTGCCGAGTGATGCGGGTGCGACAATCAATGCGATCCTTGCGTTCGTCGGCGAGGTTCCGATCCTGGGCGTATGTCTTGGACATCAAGCTATCGGCGAGGCGTTCGGGGGTCGGGTCGTGCGCGCACCCTACCTGATGCACGGCAAGACATCCGAGATATGTCACGACTCGGCGACAATCTTTCGCGGACTGCCTTACAGATTCAAGGCGACCCGGTATCACTCGCTTATCGTCGAGAAGGAAGATCTGCCCGACTCGTTGGAAGTCTCAGCGACGACGCCCGACGGACTGATTATGGGACTCAGGCACCGAAAGTTCCCAGTCGAGGGCGTCCAGTTTCATCCCGAGTCGGTGATGACAGAACACGGAAAGAAGCTACTGCAGAACTTCTTGACGCTTTGACTTTGCGCCTCTGACTTTGCGTCTCTGACTTTGCGACTTCGCGGTTCTTTGCAGCTTTGCGCGAAATATTCTTGGTGCGAAGTATTCTTCACGCAAAGACGCCAAGTCGCAAAGCCGCAAAGTTGGGAATACTACATCAACTGTGGAGACACGAATCGAACAACCAGGCTTGTTGAGCGCGGGCGGCGTGCTCGATCGCATAATCGAGGCAAAGGCCGGACGTTTGGATGAAGCCAAGCGCCGCGCGCCCATTGGGGAAGTAACGGCGAAGGCGCTCGCGCTGGCGGCGATGCCTGGAAAGCGATCGTTGGCGGCTGCATTACGCCGGCCAGACCGGGTGAACGTCATCGCTGAGATCAAACAGCGGTCGCCATCGAAAGGCATCATCTGCGAAGACTTCGACCCGCTGCGGATAGCAGAGAGTTACGCGAGCGGCGGCGCGGCGGCGCTGTCAGTACTATGCGAAGAAGATTTCTTTGGCGGCTCGCTGGTACACCTTGAGGCCGTTCGAGAAGTCGGGCTGCCGCTGCTGAGGAAAGACTTTATCTTCGACCCCTATCAGCTTTACGAATCGCGAGTCGCAGGCGCGGATGCAGTGCTCTTCATCGTCGCCATACTTGACGACGAGCTGCTTGCGCGACTGATTAGATTGGGAAACGAGCTCGGTCTCGATGCGTTGGTCGAAGTCCACTCCGCTGGTGAGATGACGCGCGCGGCTCGAGCGGGTGCGTCAATAATTGGGATAAATAACCGTGACCTGACGACGTTCAATGTTGATCTCGACACGTCGATTCAGCTTGCGCCTCTTGCCCCGGCAGGTGCGATCCTGGTGAGCGAGAGCGGCATCAACACGGGTTCCGATATTCGACGGCTGAGGTCAGCGGGGTTCAGCGCATTTCTGGTAGGAGAGCACCTGATGCGCGCCCAACATCCGCATGAGGCGCTCAGGCGATTGATCGCTGAAGCCTGATTTTGACTGCGCCGCCGGTAACTAAGAACAGGATGAGTCGAGTGAAGGTCAAAATCTGCGGCGTCCGATCCCTGGTAGAAGCTCAGGCAGCGGTGGACGCCGGAGCCGATGCACTGGGGTTCAACTTCTGGCCGCCGAGCGCTCGCTATATCGAACCTCACGCGGCACGCGACGTGATCACTGGCATAACGCCGACAGTATGCACTGTGGGTGTGTTCGTGAACGAAGAAGCGAGTCGCATCGTTGAAATCGCTTCCGAGCTAGGTCTGAGCGCTGTCCAGTTGCACGGCGATGAATCGCCGGAATTCTGTGAGCGTCTCACCTCGATCAAGACGTTCAAGACGATCAAGGCTATTCGCGTCGGGCAGGACTTCGATCTGAGCGTGATCGAGAGTTATCGAGTCAGCATGGTTTTGTTGGATTCCGGCATAGAAGGGAGCTACGGCGGTACAGGATGGAGATTCGATTGGCGAATAGCGATCGAAGCGAAACACCTGGCGCCGATCATTCTTGCGGGCGGGTTGAACATTGAAAACGTATGGGATGCGATCACTCAGGTGAGGCCTGCGGCGATTGATGTGTGCAGCGGGGTCGAAGCCGAGCCCGGCCGCAAAGATATGGACAAACTGCGAGGCTTCATGGCGGTGGCCGCGCGAGCGAATGCGCTCATTGCGAGCGAAACACACAGTTCGTAGTTCGGCCTTTAGGCGGAAGTTTGTAGTAACTGCGACGCGCAAAGCCAAGCCTACGAACTTCCGCCTAAAGGCCGAACTACGAACTCGGAAACAACTGAATGAGCAAAGTAGAAACAGACAAACTGTACTTGCAACCTGACGCGGCGGGGCACTTCGGGCCTTATGGTGGACGATTCGTTCCCGAGACGCTGATGCAACCAATCGAGGAGCTGATCGCTGCGTATGAAGAAGCGAAGCGCGATCCCGCATTTCATCGTGAGCTTGAATACCTGCTGACGAACTACGTTGGGCGGCCCACGCCTCTAATGCTTGCTCAACGCCTGACCGATCATCTCGGCGGCGCGCGAATTTATCTCAAGCGTGAAGACCTCTGTCACACAGGCGCGCACAAGATCAACAACGCCGTTGGGCAGGCGTTGCTCGCCAGGCGAATGGGCAAGACTCGTATCATCGCCGAGACCGGCGCGGGTCAGCACGGAGTCGCCAGCGCGACTGTGTGCGCGTTGATGAACTTGAAGTGCGTGGTCTACATGGGCACCGAGGACATGCGCCGGCAGGAGTTGAACGTCTTTCGAATGCGCTTGCTCGGTGCCGAGGTAGTGGGGGTCGAGGCCGGCAGCCGCACGCTGAAGGACGCGATCAACGAAGCTCTGCGCGATTGGGTGACAAATGTCGCGGATACTTATTACCTACTGGGCTCGGTGATGGGGCCTCATCCATACCCGGTGATGGTGCGCGATTTTCAATCGGTGGTCGGCCGCGAAGCGCGAAGACAGATACTCGAAGCCGAGGGCCGGCTACCTGATTTGTTGATCGCTTGTGTGGGCGGCGGCAGCAACTCGATAGGCTTGTTTCACGAATTCATCGCCGACGAGAGCGTGCGAATGATCGGCGTCGAAGCGGGCGGCCGAGGCGACGCGCTTGGTGAGCACGCGGCGCGGTTTGCCGGCGGGAGCCCGGGCGTGTTGCAGGGTACTCGAAGCTACGTGTTGCAGGATGAGAACGGTCAGATATCGACTACTCATTCTGTGTCAGCGGGATTGGACTACTCGGCGATCGGGCCGGAGCACGCTTACTTACACGACATCGGGCGGATCAGTTATTCGAAAGCGAGCGACGCTGAAGCGCTCGAAGCCTTTCAGCTTTTGGCGAGGCTTGAAGGGATCATCCCGGCGCTCGAAAGCGCTCACGCGATAGCTGACGTGATTAAGGTGGCGCCTTCGATGACGAGCGAGCAGACAATCGTTGTGAATCTCTCGGGTCGGGGTGACAAGGACGTGAACGCGGTGGCGGAGGTTCTTGTAAGTTGGTAACGGCTAGCAGCTGTGCACAAGCGCTCTGGATGAAGAGAAGGTGACTTTGCAACGCGGACGTTGGCACCTCGATTCGCAATTGAGCGCGGACGTTGCGGCAAGTCAAAGATGCACTCTCGGTGTAAATCGGGAGAGTTGGATACTTGTAAAGCTAGAGTGGTGCGGTTCACTATGTGAATGCACCTCGGCTATTGCAAGCGCGATATCTTCAAGTCTGCGAATACAAATGAGCACCATTCTATTCGACTTCGGAAGCGTGTTGTAGAAAGGGTCCAAGCAGAAAAGGAGCTTCGAATGACACTACGGGTCTCAATCTCATTGGCAGCTATTGCTGCACTGCTGTTGCCTATGAAAGTAGAAGCACGAATGCAGAACGACGTCTACTTACAAGGCAGCATAAATATTAGCACCCGCCAAACTCGGTTTCAGCATAAGGGAAAGAGCTACAGCTTTTCATCACAAGGCTTGGCTCTCAGCGCGCTTAGGAAGATCCTAATTAAGGAAGAGGGGTACTCGAAATCAGCCGCCGAAGATGTTCAAAGAATGTTAAGAAAACTATCGCGACTATCCCCGGACCTAACCGCACAGGATAGATTTGCTATTGGCGTAGGGCCCGGTCCTACACCGGAGAAACCCTATTCTGTGCTTACCGTCGATCAGCTCGATAATGATATCACTTTCGTCCTTTCCGATTCTGACGCCGACTTCGATTCTTACAAGCAAGAGCTGGGTAAGATCATCAATAGGCGTGGTGGCGAGGCATGCAAGCTTATAAGCAATGGGTGTATTAAGTGTTCTAGCAAGATACATTGCTTGCTCAGCAAGTAAAATATCTCTACAAACTGATGCCTAATGAGGGCTGATATGTCAATCGATGAGAAGGGGTTGTCTTCGAGCATCCCTGAGGAATGGCTAAAACAACTTCGCGAAGTACTAAAGCAAGACAACAAAAAAGCTTTCGTCGTAACTGTCCTTAGCAGTTCAGTTATTGCCGCATTGCTGAGCGTCATTGCAAACTTTGGCCTGGAATCTTACAAAGCTCATCTAAGCGCGAGTATCGAGGAGCAAAAGGCTGACTATCAATTGAAGAACGATCAGCTGAAAGAAAAACGCCAGATGTATGCGAAGCTCACGTCGGATTTTCGGCAGTTCGAGGTAGATTTGAAGACCTGTAGCATAGCCTGCAAGCTGGCCATGAAGAATAGGACAAATATCTCGCTTGTGGATCTTGCACTGCATCAATGCGACGTTCTGTCAGACCAGATGAAAGAAGTAACCAACGCCAAAACGGATCCTCTAATTGATGAAGCAATCGTAGATAGGATTGATAGGATTCTTGATCCACTAGGTTTCAAGTTATCCATAGCAATGCAGGATTCAGGTAAGATTTCGGAGTTGGTTAGTCTACTCGATCAGACGCAGCAAAGTCTTGCTGAGGTTAAGAAGCAAATTCTAGTTGCCGCCCGTTCAAAGGACCTTTGATGCTGGATTGTATTGCACATCTGACTTAGGCGCAGCGGGAGACGACTTCAACGTGCTTTTGGCGCCGGCGGTTCAGGCCTGCCCGCTACCGTGCGTTAAGCAAAAGGTTCAGCGAAGTGAATGAATGGCACGCATCGAAGCAAAGTTCAACCAGCCTGAAGCACGAAGGGCGCAAAGGGTTGATTCCTACATCAACGCGGGCGATCCTTCTCTCGAAGCTACTGAGCAAACCATGAACAATCCCACCCGTGACCCTTGGGCATCTCGAGCGATCGAGACTCTGTTGCCGGCCTGCTGTGCTCGGCGATATAGTGCAGCGGGAAGATCGAACCATGACACTCGAAGAAATCAAGCAGCGACACCCCAATCAATGGGTGCTCATCGAATTCACCCAACTGGACGATGAATTGGCCGTGGCTGATGGTAGAGTGCTCGCTCATTCGCCCAGTCGGCATGAAATCGAGAAGGAACTAACTACACTCAGGAACGAGCGAATAGCTGTCGAGTTCACTGGCGACGGGGACACCGGAGAAGCCTACCTGATTGGAGCAATCGCGAAAACACTCAATGACGCGAATCGAAGCAAAGTTCAATGAATTCAGAAGTGAGGCTCGTAAGGGTTTCATCCCGTACATCACCGCTGGCGATCCTTCTCTCGAAGCCACCGAGCAAATAATCCTTGAACTCGAACGAAGCGGAGCCGACATTATCGAGCTCGGCGTGCCGTTCTCTGATCCGATGGCGGATGGTCCGGTGATTCAACGTGCCTCTGAGCGGGCGCTCGCCAAGCACGTCAGCGTTCGTGACTGTCTCGACCTCGTGCGGCGAATCCGCCAGCGGAGCGAAGTCCCGATAGTCCTGTTCAGCTACTTGAATCCGCTTCTGTCGCTCGGGCTTGAGCGCCTCGCCGGGGAGCTTCGAAGCGCCGGTGTTGACGGTGTGCTCGCGACTGACCTCGTGCCCGAAGAAGCCGATGAGTTTCGAGCCGCGATGCGCGATGCCGGAATTGATTTGATCTTTCTCGTCGCGCCCACCAGCACCGACGAGCGCATCAAGCTCGTGAGCGAAGCCAGCAGCGGATTCGTGTACGCGGTCTCGCGAACGGGCGTAACCGGGGTTAGACAGAACTTGTCTGAAGCGGCCGCGAATCTCGTTCAGCGAGTGAGGCGATTCACTGATCTGCCTGTTGCCGTCGGGTTCGGCGTCTCGACCCCTGAACACGTTGCTGAAGTCTGGCAGCACGCCGACGCCGCAGTCGTGGGGAGCCGCCTCGTCGCTGAGATTGAAAGCAACGCGAGCGATCCGGCTCTGGTAGAAAAGGTCGGCGCGCTCACTCGCTGGCTTGTTTCGAGTCGATCTGCCGGTTGATGATCCTCACGATTCGGTCCTCAAATCCCAGGTTATCATTGCTGCTTTTGCCTCACGCGCATAAACTAGTGGTCGTCAATGTGATCATCATAAGCCTGTAGGGGCGGCCCTCGGTGGGCGCCCCTCTCTACCGTGACAGCGCCTACGAGTAAACAGGGGCGCCCACAGAGGGACGCCCCTACAAGTTGGCGGGGATTGATTTGAAGATAGAGGACTGGCGAGACGAAATCGATCGGCTCGATGAGCAGTTGGTGAAGCTACTCAACGCTCGCTCGCAGTGCGCTATAGAGCTTGGGCGAATCAAGCGCGAGCTTGGGCTGGCGATCTATTCGCCGGATCGCGAGCGCGAAGTCATCGCTCACGTAACGGGCATCAATCCGGGGCCGTTGGATCGCACCGCCGTTCGCCGCTTGTTCGAGAGAATCATTGACGAATCGCGGCGCATTGAGCGCGTGACCGTCGAGAAAGAAACGAAGGGCGAGAACTCGGGGAAGCGGAAGAAGCGAGAGAAGGGTTGAGACTTTGTGCCCTGGCGGCTTAGCGTCTCTGGGCCAGATTAGGTTCGCGCAAAAACGCAAAGAGTCGCAAAGACACAAGACTGCAAAGAAGCGCTGAAGAAGGAGCTGCATTAAGAATGGTCATAGTAATGGACGAGACTGCTACTGAAGAGCAGATCTCCGGCGTAATAGATAAGCTCGTACGATTAGGATTCGACATACATCGCTCGACCGGCGTGCGGCACACCGTGCTCGGGGCGGTCGGCGAACGTGACATCGATTGGCGAGACATCGAGTTGCTGGAGGGCGTCAAGGAGGTGCTGAGGATAACCGCCCCCTATAAGCTCGCCAGCCGCGGCTTTAGCCCCGAAGGCACGCAGATCACCATCAAAGACGTCACCATCGGCGGCCGCGAAGTCGTGATGATGGCCGGGCCATGCACCATCGAGAGCCGCGATCAGGTGATGGATATCGCTGAGATAGTCGCGCGCAATGGAGCGAAGGTGCTGCGAGGCGGAGCTTTCAAACCACGCACTTCGCCCTATTCGTTTCAGGGGCTTGGGGAGGAAGGTCTGAAGTATATGAGGCAGGCGGCCGACCGTTACGACCTGCTGGTCGTGTCTGAGGTGATGGAGTCGTCACAGATTCCGCTGTTCATTCGCTACGTTGACATACTTCAGATCGGCGCGCGCAATATGCAGAACTTCAATCTGCTTCGCGAAGTTGGGCGAATCAACAAACCGGTGCTGCTCAAACGCGGGCCGGCGGCGACTATCGAAGAGACGCTGCTCGCCGCCGAGTACATAATGTCGGGCGGCAATCGCGAAGTGATCCTCTGCGAACGCGGCATTCGCACGTTCGAGCCTTACTTGCGAAACACGTTCGACGTCTCGGCGATTCCCGTATTCAAGAAGCTGTCTCATCTTCCGATAGCGGCCGACCCGAGCCACGCGACAGGCCGTCGTGACAAGGTTCCACCGGTGGCCCAGGCTGCCGTCGCCGCTGGAGCCGACGCGTTGCTGATAGAAGTTCACAATGATCCGGAGAACGCGTTGTGCGACGGAGCGCAGTCGTTGCTGCCCGAGCAGTTTGAGAAATTGATGCACCGTCTAAGATTGATTGCGCTGGCGGTGGATCGCGAAGTGGCTCCCGGAGTGGAGGCGGCGGCGGTTAAGGACTGAGGACGAACGACCGCGGACCGTCGACCGAGGACCGAGGACGGCTCCCACACTTCACGTAATGGTTTGGTCGCCGGTCGCCCGTCGTCAGTCAGCAGTCTTTGTTATGCACTTCAAGCACATCGCAGTCGTAGGAGTCGGTTTGATCGGCGGGTCGTTCGCGCTTGCCGCTCGGCGCGCGGGTATCGCCGAACGCATCACCGGCTGGGACAGCAAGGATGTGCTCGATGAAGCGGCTGCTCGAGGCGTGATCGATGCCCCGGAAGCCTCATTCGAATCCGGCGGCGTCTGCGATGCGGACCTGGTCTATCTTGCTGCGCCGGTGGGAGCGATCTTGAGTGTCTTGCGCACCCGGGGCGACTCGTTCAAGGCGGGCGCTATCGTTACCGATGCGGGCAGCACCAAGCGCGAGATTTGCCGCGTAGCGCGTGAGGCACTTCCGACCCGCGTGAGCTTCGTCGGCGGGCATCCTATGGCCGGAAGTCACGGAGCGGGACTCGAGCACGCCGATGCTGACTTGTTTCAAGGCGCCCCGTACGCGTTAGTTGTCGACGAAACGAAGGGCGACTTAAGCGGCGTTCTCCGCGTAGTCGAAGAAATTGTGCGCGGCATCGGCGCAAGACCTGTGAAGCTTACGGCGGAAGAGCACGACCGCGTGGTCGCGCGAGTGAGTCACGCTCCTCAGTTGCTCGCGACCGCGTTAGCGTGCGCCGTTGCGCGACGCCGAAACGAAGCGGACCTCCTACTGGCCGGAAGCGGCTTTTCTGAGATGGTGCGGTTGGCCGCAAGCCGCTGGTCGGTGTGGGAAGACATCTGCCGGACGAACGCAGACGAAATAACGCTTGCGCTGGACGAGGTGATCGGTGAAATCGAGGCTGCGAGGTCGAGTATCACAAGCGGCGACTTCGACGGCGTGGGCGCGGCATTCGACGAGGCCAATAGCCTGATCCACCAGTCGTGGTCGGCTGAGGATCCGAAGGCTCGTTAGTACACGCAACAAGCACGGCTGATCAGTGTTGCGGCAGGGGTGGCCAGAAAGACACCAAGAGTCTCGTCTGGCGGTGGTGGGAAGGTATAATCATATAAATGGCGACTTACGTAATCGGAGACATACACGGGCGGTTGAAACTGCTCGACCAGCTAATACAGGACGTTCCCTGGGACATTACGCGGGACAAGATCGTTTTTCTTGGCGACCTGATAGATCGAGGCGCTGACGCGCCCGGCGTGGTCAATCGGGTGATGGGGCTTGTAAGCGCCAACCCGAACATTGTCGTGCTCAGCGGCAATCACGAACAGATGTTGCTCGATTGTCTGGCCTACGGCGATCTGCAGTGGCTCATCCCGGAGAATGGAGGGCTTGCTACGCTGTCGGCTTACGGGTTTGAGCTTGACCAGTTGAAGGACGTGTCCGACATCAAGATTCCCCCAGAGCACGTCGAGTTCATCAGGGGCCTGCCTTTCTATCACGAGGATGAGCAGGCGATCTACGTTCACGCGGGGCTCGTTCCGGGAGAGCATCCGTCGGAAACCGACACGGATGTGCTTGTGTGGACGCGCGACCTCGACTTCTTCAAAGGCTACGACGGTAAGCTGTGTTTCTTCGGCCATACTCCCACGGCCTTTCTCCCGCGCGAAGGACGGAGCAGGCGATGGGGCATTTACATTCATAACGGTTGCGTGGGGATTGATACGAGCGGAGAGGACGGGAGCCCGCTGTCCTGCATTCAAGTCGAGACCTTCACCCTCTATCAGTCTTATCCTTCGGGCACGACCGAAGTGGAAAGGCTGAAGCACCGCAAGCCATCGGCTTCAACTGCTCGAGTCGCGCCATGATCCCCTAATGACGGCATCGGTTTTCAGTCACCGCACGCTTCTCGCCTTTTTCATTCGCATTTTCGCACACACTGTTCTTTGCGCAGCCACGGTCGTGCTTTGCGGCTGTGCGAACAGAGTGTTGTTGGACGAGCGGTTCCACGATGCGCGTTTGATCAACTGGACTGTTGTTGATGATCCCGACACGATCGAAGGGCCGTCGGACTGGCGAGTCGAGCCGGATGGATGGCTGCATCAGCGCAGCAACATCTGGGGCCGCCGCGGTGATTTCATCGGGCGCTGGTTCGGAACCTATCTGGTTGCGGGTGACGCCGGTTGGGAAGACTACACGCTCTCTCTGAAAGCAAAGCCGATTGACGATGACGGTTTTGGCGTTGTGTTTCGCTATCAGGATCCGGAGCATTTTTACCGCCTGCTCTTCTTGCAGGACGGCTTGAGCGGCGGCCCGATCACCAGGTTGGACAGGCGAGAGGGCTCGGATTACACTGAGCTTTGGTCCCTAGGAAAAGGCTACCGCCAGGGAACTGAGGTGATGATTGAAGTGAGAGTTGACGGGGATTTGATCAGCGCCTCGGTAGACGGAAGACAGTTGTTCGAGGTGAGAGATGGTTCTTACAGACGCGGTAAGATCGGATTGTTCTGCTATGCGCAGAAAGGCCAGGCGTTCGATGATGTGAGGGTGGTCCGACAGTAGGGTAAAGTCTGTAGATCCTCAGTGGCAATAATGTGCACCAAGAACCCTATTACAGTTCTGGTTCTGTGTTTCGCGTTCCTCCCAATCACGAGCAATGCTCAGTGTCGGAGGGCTCGAAGCGGCGACATCGTCCACGGGGCAAATGTTTACGTATTCTTAGAGCCGGCCAGCCTGCGGCGAATTCACGGAAGGCTAATGCTGCCAGGTGAGGAACCCGCCAGAGATGCTGTTGTCGAGATTTACAGGTACTACGAAAAACCAGACGCGCAAGAGCCTTGAAAAATCCCAGAGAACCGCAGGAGGCTGGCCGCTTGTTTGACCGACGGCCAAGGCAGGTTTTCAATTAGTCAGGCTAAACCCGGGAAGTATCTTTTGCGAGCCGGTGTTCGTCAATCGTCCGGGTTGAACGCGATTCACGTCGTGATTGTGGTTGATCCAAGGCACAGAGATTCACGCGCAGGGCTTGAATTGATGCTAAGCCCAGGAACTTGAAGCTACGGGCCAACCGGTTTTCCGGGTTAGTGCAAGGCGCCGAGCATCTGATATTTTGATCACAAACAGGAAGTTAGCCGGACGAAGAGGTGTACATGAGTAAGGCAGTGATAGTCAGCGGCGCCAGAACCGCGATCGGGTCATTCGGCGGCGCGCTCACCGATGTTCCCGCGACCGAGCTTGGCCGTGTTGTGATTGAAAGCGCACTGGAACGCGCGGGGATCGATCCCTCCGACATCGAAGAAGTAATAATGGGCAACGTGCTTCAGGCTGGTGTGGGCATGAACCCGGCTCGACAATCAGCAATTGCCGCGGGTATTCCAGACAGCGTTCCATCTTTTAGCGTCAACAAAGTTTGCGGATCAGGCCTGAAGGCGGTTGCTCTGGCGGCGCAGTCAATCGCTGCCGGTGACGCGGATTTGATCGTCGCTGGTGGAATGGAATCGATGAGCCGCGCGCCTTATTTGTTAAAGAAAGCACGATGGGGATACCGGCTCGGCGGCGATGAGATTATTGATTCGATGTTGAGTGAAGGGCTAACGTGTGCGATGGCCGGTTGTCACATGGGAGTGACTGCTGAGAACGTCGCCGCCGCGTCCGCCATCACGCGCGAGGCGCAGGATGCGTTCGCAGCCGAAAGTCAGCGTCGGGCCGAAGCCGCGATCTCGGCCGGGCGCTTCGATGAAGAGATCGTTCCTGTGATGATCGCGAAGAAAAAGGGCGAGGAGCTCGCGTTCACAGTCGATGAATACCCACGCGCGGGAACGACGGTCGGGACGCTCGCCTGGTTGAAGCCTGCGTTTCAGAAGGAAGGCACCGTAAGTGCGGGGAACGCTTCAGGCATCAACGACGGCGCGGCAGCTGTGGTAGTAGCCAGCGAGGAGCGCGCGCGTTTGATGGAGCTCGCGCCGATGGCGAAGATCGTTTCGTACGCGGCGGCGGGGGTTGATCCGCGCTACATGGGGATGGGCCCGGTGCCTGCGATCGAACGCGCGCTCGAGAAGGCCGGGCTCGAATTGAGAGATATCGACCTGTTCGAGCTGAACGAAGCGTTCGCGGCGCAGAGTCTTGCTGTCCTGGCCAGGTTAGGAATTGACACCTCGCGCGTGAATGTCAACGGCGGTGCGATCGCGCTTGGTCATCCGATTGGAGCGAGCGGCGCGCGAGTACTGGTTACGCTGCTTTACGAAATGAGGAAACGCGACGTGCGACGCGGGCTTGTTTCGTTATGTATCGGCGGAGGGCAGGGAATCGCGATGATAGTGGAAAGATAGCTATTTGTCATTTTCCACTTGTCATTTGTCATTTACCATTTCTCGCTGGGCGATGACAAATGGAAAATGACAAATGGAAAATGACAAATGACAAATGGAAAATGACAAATGGCTGAGATAGGAAATTCAGGCTCAGGTATTGAGCCGGGTGCGCCCGTAATCGTCAACCTGCATACCCCTCGGGAAAAGATCTGGGGTGTGTTGCGGGAGCTGAATGCCGCCGGCGTTTTCGTGCGCGGCATAGACCTGAACACGTTCGACGATTGGGTTCAGATGATCGTTCGCGGCGAACGGAATATGGGGCTCACTCACGTGTTCGTGCCGATGTGGCGCGTCGAGCGGGTCACTCTGGACGAATCGGTCGACGAGATCCCGTCGCTTGCCGCGCGGTTCCATACGCGAGTCGGGTTAACAGTCAGCGAGTACCTCGATGCTGACTAAACACAAGGCTTATTCCGAGGCCAACGAAACGCAGCTTCTCGCGAGGTTCTAAAGACTGCGTCTTGGTGCGTTGCGTCAGTGTGGTTTACTGCTCCTGAAGATGTTGGAAGATCTCGGGCTCAAGCTTCGCGGAGTAGTTAATGCTCGTCAACTTTATCTCCTGAACGAATTTGCCGTCCTGTTTCATCTCTCTGCGCACCGGCACGAGCGTGTTTTGAACCACCGCGCCGCTGAACGGGGTGTAGTAATAATCAATTCTGTATTTCGTGGGTGGCTGTCCCTCAACAAGCTTGATCTCATACTCGCAATGAAGCACGCGATAGGTCTTGGTGCTAAGCCAGTAGCGGGTTTTCCCACCGTCGGCAGTTGTCAGATCGATGACAAAAGTGTCGACGCCCACCACGGTCTCCAGTCCACCGTATTCGAGTTTCGAGGCGTCTTCTTTGTAACGCAGGAGCGCCATGTATTCGTGGGTCAGTTGAGCGCGGAACGCGATGTCCGCTCCGGCGCGCGGGTTGACGTATTGGCCGTTTTGGGCAGACCAGACGCTCGCGCCGTTGAAGCCGATCACGTACTTGATAGGCGGTGCGGCCTGACCTTGAGCATTCTCGGCAGCCGACAATTCGAGGTCAACGCGAAGCAAATCCTGTGACGACTTCTCTTTCTTTATCGAGCGCAAGAGGTAATTCCCGGTAAGGTCGCCTTGTTCCGTTGCCAGGCGAATAGCGCCGGCTTCTTGAATCGCCGCTCGCGCAATGTCGAGCTGTTTGCGCCCACCATAGGCTATGATTGCCAGCTCAATAGCGCCCTCAGCCTGAGTCATCTTGACCTGACCCGCCTTTGCTTCCTCCTGCTTCTTGGCCTTCTCCAGTTCTTTTTCGTTTGGCACCTTCCCGTCATCCTTACGAGCAGGCTCCTGCGGCGCCGGTTGTCTTCTGCCTCTCTGTCCTTGCATGACAGAAGCCAAAGTCGGCGCGAGCAAGACCGCGGCGGAAAGAACAAAGGCGGCAGCGGCCCTGCCGGCAAACGTGCTTAAACTGCTGGGGGAGCTTAACAAGCTCGACTTGAATAACAAGTTCCGCATTCCTCCGTTGTGTTTTCGCGGTAGTGTGCGCGCTTTCTGAGACGGACCAACCAGACTGTGAGTGTAGCACAGCGATTGTTGGAATCGCACGCTTAAGGCGGGGCTCCTTAGCTTGTTCTTGCTGGGCTCACTCTCGTTGCAGGGATCTGGAGAGGGAGTCCAAGGGTTGCTTGCCAGGATCTGTGCCGCTTATACGGAGCTTACACCCTTACTCACACCGCAACGCGATCATCGGATCGACTCTCGACGCTCGTCTAGCCGGAATGTAGCTGGCGAGCAGGGCAACGCCTCCTAACAGCAACGGTGTTACGAAAAAGGTAAAGCCATCAGTGTTGCTGACTCCATAAAGCAGGCTGGACATAACTCGCGTCAACGCGAACGCGCCCGTAAGCCCGATCGCGACGCCCGTTGCCGTCAACACCAGTGCTTGCCCGATCACGAGCTGAAGGATGGTAGCCGGCCGCGCGCCAAGCGCAAGGCGAATGCCGATTTCATGAGTCCGCTCGTTGACCGAATAAGCCATGACTCCATATATGCCGATTGCGGCCAGCATCGAAGCGAGCACTGCAAACACCCCGAGCAAGAACATCGAGAAGCGGCGCTGCGACAGTGAATCGTGCAGTCGCTGATCCATCGTGTTGACATCGAACACCGGGATCTCAGGGTCGAGTGCTTGAATTTGCTTGGTGATAGCTGAGGTCATTCCGGCCGGATCGCGAGTGGTGCGAATGACCAGGAACATGTTCCTCGCAACATACTGCTCGAACGGAAAGTAGACGGCAATCGGCGGTTCCTTTTCCGAGCTGTACTGTTTCGCATCGCTGATCACACCCACTACGGTCCGCCACGCGTCTGAACCTCCGCGTTGGAGCCGCTTGCCGATCGGATCTTCGTTTGGCCAGAAGCGTTCTGCCAGTGTCTCATCGACGATCACCGTTTCCGTCGCGCCCTTTGTGTCGTGCTCGTCGAAGTATCTTCCCCTCAGCAGTGGAATCCTCATCGTACGGAAGTAATCGGGGCTGACAATTCGCACATTCGAAATGATCAGTTCCTGGGCGCTCCTCGGGACGTACCCTTCGATCGCGATAGGCTCCCAGGCGAGCGCGACGGTGCTCATAGGTAATGAGTACGTTGTCGCGACAGATTCTACGTCGGGAACCTGGTTCAGTCTTTCGACAACGCTGCGGAAAAACGGAGTGATCGATTCCGGCTTGGGATACTTGACCAAGGGCAGTGACAGCCGCAAGGAAAGAACATTGTGCGGATTGAATCCCGGATAGGCATTCCATATGCGCCTATAACTGCGAGTCAGCAAGCCTGCCCCGATCAGAAGAAGCAGCGACACGGCCACCTCGAATACAACCAGCAGCTTGCGTGTGTGGTGACCACCGCGACCGGAAGCGCCACTGCGGCCGCCTTCCTTGAGCACTTCGTTGAGATCGACGCTCGATGCTCGGAGGGCCGGAGCCAGTCCGAAGAAAACGCCAGTGAGCAGCGCAATGATGGAGGTAAATGCCATCACGCGGCCGTCGATACCCACTTCATTCAGGCGCGGAATGTTATCTGGTCCAAACACGCGCAGAGCTTTGACAGTCAAATACGCGATGCCCACCCCCACCAGGCCGCCCGCGAAAGCCATCAGCAGGCTTTCGGTCAGCAGTTGTCGTATCAACCGAACCCGGCTCGCGCCGACGGCGGCGCGAATCGCAACTTCCTTTTGGCGAACCGCGGCGCGCGAGAGCAGCAGATTCGCGACGTTCCCGCACGCTATGAGAAGCACAAAGGCGACCGAGCCAAAGAGCACTTTGAGCGCGAGGCTAATATTGCCGACGACCTGTTGGAGCAATGGCACTACGCTGATTGTCAGTCCGCCGCTCGGCGGGTAATTAGCTGGGTATTGCTGTTTCATTCGGTCGGCGATGATATCCATCTCGGCCTGCGCCTGGGTGATAGTGACGCCCGGCTTTAGCCTGGCAAAAATGTTGAAGTCCTCGTTCCCGCGGTTTGATCGAGCGCTTTCGCTCAATGGCAGCGGCACGAGCAGATCAGCGTTCTGAATGCCGTTGACCGCAGGCATCACCTCCTTATTCAATGAGAATTCCGCTGGCATTACCCCAACTACCGTGGAGTTGTTACCATTCAGCGTCAGCGTTTTTCCGATCACTCCGTGGTCGCCGCCGAAGTAACGCTGCCAGAACCCGTAACCCAGAATCACCGTCGCAGGCTTACCCGGCTCATCCTCCTCGGGGAGGAAAACGCGCCCGAGCATTGAGTTCGTGCCCAGCAGCGAAAAAAGAGAAGACGAGATCCGAGCTCCATCAAGTGTTCAGGAGTCCGCTCGGTCAGATTGAAGCTTGCACCGATCGAAATGGAGGTCTCATCAAACACGCCGTTCTGTGTCTTGACGTCAAGGTATTGGCCGGGCGAAAACCAGTCTTGAGGGACGTTCAACCCGGGAGAACGGCTCCAAAGGATTACTAATCGGTCAGCGTCTTTGTAGGGCAGAGGGCGCAACAAGAGAGCATTGGTCACGCTGAAGATTGCGCTGTTGGCGCCGATGCCGATGGCTAGAGACAATACGGCGACGGCAGTGAACCCCGGGTTCTTAGACAGCGTCCTGAATCCATGAGACAGATCAGACCAAAGAGTTTCCATCAGCTTACCCCACTGAGCTGATAAGTCTTGTGGGCACCTGGGGCGTGATTATCAGCGATTTAGCATTGTATTGCCAGGAAATGTCCGGGGACCTGGATTTGATGCAAGGGGATCGGTGTGTGATCTTAATATCGCTACAGGCTATTGCCAATTGTCATTGTTTGATATACTCGCGCCGCAGATAATGGATGCTTGCTCACAATAGCTGGAGGAGGACTGATATGCACCGAAAGAAAAAAGAGCAGAAGCCTGCAATGACTCAACAGCGGCTACAGGCTGGGAGGCGCGATTTCCTGGTCCACGCTGGAATGACAGTGGGAGCCCTAGCGGTCGCGTCGCCGTCTGCCAGAGCCTTGACTGTCGCCGCGGCTCAAAGCCGAAGCGCCGCCCATTTCCACGCGACCGCGCACCAAATCGACTTCAAGAGCGAGCCGCAACGGCTGCGTAAGAGCTTCTACGATTTGACTGATGTCGAGGTCCGGCTGCTCTGCCGAGCTGTCGGCTACATGCGAAGTGGCAGCAAGGATAAGCCGCTGAGCGTCGATAGCCCGCTGCAATGGGATCAGTGGGTGATGACCCACGCAAGGCACTGCACCGAGGCAAAACCCGGCGTTGTCGATCAGGTCCACTGGAGTTGGTTCTTCCTGCCGTGGCATCGCGGCTACCTGTGGTTCCTCGAGCGTCAACTCGCGAACATCGTCACGACGGTGCTGGGCGAGGACGGATCAAAGTTCGCCTTGCCGTTCTGGGATTGGATCTCACACAAAGAGATTCCGAATACCAAAGAACGCGCGGTGAGGGGTATTCCCAGTCCGCTCTTCGGCTACGATCTGTCGAAGGAGGACATGGTCAATGACGATGGGCTGGGATTCGACAATCAGGCACTGTGGGACGGCTACCGGAAACCGACCGTACAGCAACCGACGATGGATCCCTTGAATGAAAAGACGAAGGACTCGAAGGAGCACATCGAAGAAACCATCAAGTACATGAGCCCGCCGTTCGTTCAGTCAATGCTTGCACTCGAGTTTGAGGACTTTGCGGGCAAGGCGGTGCCGCCGCAGTCGCCGATCCCTAACTCTACTGGAATGGGAGCGCTGGAACATTACCCTCATAACAACGGGCACGACTGGGTGGGCTCGCGATTCGGCAAGAATCGGGATATGGGCACGTTGCGGTATGCCGCGCTGGACCCTATCTTCTGCATGCACCACGCGAACATCGACCGGGTCTGGTCCTGGTATCGAGGAGTCCAGCCCGATCCCGATACCCCGTGGGGACCCAACGGGTACATCTGGGGCAAACAGCCTTACACCTACACTAACTTTGACGGTTCGCAGGTCACGGTAACGGTATCGGACATCATTAAATACATGACGAATGTCACCTATGCGGAGCCGCAGTCGCCCGTCCCGATGGAGATGCCGCTGTTGACCGCGGCGCGGACCACGGTGCGGCGGAAGACCAATCAGAAGATCGTAACCCTGACGCAGAAGCCAGATACTCTCACGACTAAGCCTCTCACGTTGACGACTGAGATCCAGGCTGATGCGAACACGTTGCTGGGCGCCGCGAGCGATGCAAAGACCCATCCGCTGACACTGCTGGTGATCGAAACCGGGCCGATCACCTACACTGATAGGTTCACGATTAAGATCTTCGTGAACAAACCCGATGCCACACGCCTGACCGGCATCCACGATCCTCACTACATCGGGCGCATTCGCGCGCTCGACTCGGACGACCGCGCGAAGGACGCGGGAAGCGATGTTACCCACACGTTTTCGCTTCTTATTCCGGCGGGCGACTCCAACTTTTACAGGCTGGTCCGCCCGGGTACGCCGTTTTCGGTGACGCTCGTTGCAGTTGGGCCTGCTGCAAACGATGGCAGTTTCCAGATTCCGGTGAAGAGCATCAAGCTGAAGGTGGTCGAGTAGGGTCGTCTCGACAACGCTTGTTAACTGGCGGCGCCTCAATCGGTGAATGGCGCCGCCGCATCGACGCCTAGTCAGCCTTGGACGCTTATGCGGGAACTTTCGGTTCCAGCTTTGCTAATTCCGCGTCGATATGAGCAAGCCCACGTTCTAACATGACCAGGTGGCGCCGCATGTAAGCTCTCTCCATTTCCCTGACTATCCGCGCTCGTTCCAACAGCAGCGCATCCTTAATCTTGAGTTGCTCGGTCTCATCGGGTGTTAGTTTCCGTTTCCGCCGGACTTCCTTCTTTGCCTCGGCCGCACCGATCTGCTCCTCAACAGCCTTGCTTTCCCATCCTCTTGCCATGATTTGATTATAATAGGAAAGCTCGATCAACACTATCGCTGGATAGTAACTACCGTGTGGATAGTAAATATGCAATTTGCCGGAAACTTACTATGCGGAGCCGAAGATCTGAATGACGAGATTGGTGTTGCTCGAAGAGGTGTGTGAGGCCTATCCACCGTCTGAAGCTTGTCATCTGCGTGCTTGTAGAAGGTTCGATATTCTCGGGATAAAGAATGGCACAGTGAATGCAGATTTCATCGGGTCAGGACTCTGTCGGTTTGAGCCCCTCTGCTTAAAGTCAATTGGGCATCGCTTGGTTTCAAGTCGCATTACAGAATGGTTAGGCTACGATCTTTGATTGCGGTCATACTCGCTATTCTAAGCCGTTGGACCTGTGCGCAGGTAGGCAGTGCTGAAACGCATCGCGGCTTTGGTTGCAGCCGGAGATTTTCCAAAAACGTTGGAGGGGGATAAACAATGAACATAAAGAGAGCGATTTTCATGGTGGTGCTGGTCGTGGCGGTAGCCGCATTGGCAATGCCGCTAGTGGGGCTGCGAGCTGCGGCTGCTGGCTCAACAACCTCGAAGGGAGCCACTTCGACGGCGAACGCTGCGGCTGCCAGAGCGTCAACAGCAAACGCGGCTGCGCAGCAGGTAGAGCAGCAGAGAGAAGTCACGGGCGAGACGCGCGGGGACGGTCCCGCGGGAAAGATATCGGCCGATACGCTGAGGGCGCTTGGAATAACGCAGGTAGCGAATCCAAGCGAAGCAAGCGCCAGGGTCGGGCAGAAGCTCCAGGGCAAGAAGAAATCTGGCGGAGGGGAAGTTTCAATCCAGTCGGGACAGCCGTTGGTACTCAACTCGAGGAGCGCGCTGTCGGCGGCGCTGATCACGACGATCGGCGGACGTGACAACCAGTTTTCAGAAGTGACGCTGA